>Ga0194132_10000249_pt1 | contig 111805 bp, 101 predicted proteins | sample TA2KigOf80mmetaG_FD_148612 | JGI IMG/M metagenome (GOLD analysis project Ga0194132, IMG submission 148612) | Freshwater microbial communities from Lake Tanganyika, Tanzania - TA2015054 Kigoma Offshore 80m | ecosystem: Environmental > Aquatic > Freshwater > Lake | place: Tanzania: Lake... | reverse complement strand
CCGATACCGAGGCCACCACGCGGTTACGCAAATCCAGCGAATAGGGACGCGCCATCGCTGCTGGCCTCCAATCCAGCCAGCATCTTGAATCACGAATCCCCGACCAAGGGAATCCCCGCCGATTCAACCTTTCAGAAACGCGCTCTAGAGTCGCCGCGCGAGCCTGTTGGCGTCGTGCGTGGCGCCCCAGATGCCGCGCGGTGCGACGCAGTCGCCCACACCCAACGCGTCTTCGGGCCAAGGCCGCGAGACGGTCCCTGTCGAAAGGACGATCGCGTCGAACGGCCCGAGGGTCGTGCCGTTGGCCAAGGTCACTTTGCTCCCCGCAATCTCTTGCACGATGGTTTCGCGCAAGATCCGAACCGGAGCGTTCGCCAATCGCGCCACAACGTCGCCACTCTCCGCCGTCAGGTCGAGCAGCGGCTCACCCAATCGCGCGGTAGGAATGGTGACCGTGAGATGCTGTGTGCCGGGCTGAGCGAGGAGGTGGTCGACAAGGGAGATCAGCGGCCATTCGCCTTCTTCGCCCACGATCAAGATCTGACCCCGCACCGTTACTTCTCCGGCCAAGACCTGGCGGCCGTGCGGCAGCCCCTGCGAGCCCGGAATGCCGTCGCGCAAGTAGGGCCGTCGCCGGTGTACCGCCGACTGGCCGACCGTCGCTCCGATCGCCCAGATCACCGAGTCCGCGTCAGGAGGCCGACTCGGATCGACGCGCGTGTCGAGGTGCACAGCAACGCCCTGATGGGCCAGTTCGCGCTCCCACCAGGCGATGATCGGCAACATCTCGTTGCGGAAAGGCGCCTCGCCGGCGAGCCGCAAGGCGCCGCCGAGCCGGGACGACGCCTCGTAAAGCGAGACGGCGTGGCCGCGCAGGGAGAGGACGCGGGCGGTTTCGAGGCCTGCGGGCCCACCGCCAACCACGGCGAAGCGCTTCGGCGTTGTCGTCGGCACCATAGGATCGAGTTCGAACTCCCGGCCTGCCACCGGATTGACGATGCAGGACGCGGGGATGCTGCGGATCGAAAACGCCAGACAGCCCTGGTTGCAGGAGAGGCAGGGACGGATACGGTCGATCTGTCCCGCGGCCACCTTGTTCACCCATTCCGGCTCGGCGATCAGCGTGCGCGCCATCGCCACGACATCGGTTTCGCCGTTGGCAATAAGCTGCTCGGCTTCGTCGGGCGTGCGGATGCGGCTCGTCAGAAACACCGGTACCTTCAGTACATCCTTGAAGGCTTTTCCGAGCGCTGCCTGATTCACGCGCGGGTAGCTCATCGGCGGGATGCATTCGGGAAACGAGAAGTGCGAACCATTCATTACGCTGACCCAGTCGACGAACCCCCGCTCGGCCAGCCATTGCATCGCAGCGACGGAGTCGCGAAGCCCATAGTCCTCCGGGTCGCCGGCGATCACGTGATTGGCCGAGGTCCGCACGCCGACCGCCATGGCGTTTCCCACCACCTCACGAACGTCCTGCAAGACCTCGGCGACGAAGCGGACGCGGTTCCCCAGCAACCCACCATATTCGTCGGTGCGCAGATTTAGCCTCGGCGAGAGAAAAGACCCGAGCAGGTAGTCGGTCGCGGTCTGCACCTCGACGGCATCCAGCCCGGCCTCGCGGCACCGCCGCGCGGACTGGCGGAATTCCTCGCGTACATCTTTCATGTCACGCTTGGTCATCGCCCGTGGCATCTCGCCGGTGCTGGGTGAGGGGAGGGCCGACGGCGCCAACGCCGCTCGACCGCTGACATGGTGGGGAACGTTGTGGCCACCGTGCCAGAGGATGATCGACACGAGCCCGCCGGCGTCGTGGACCTCATCGGCGAGCCGGCGGAGGCCCGGGACGATGGCGTCGTCGTAGAGCGAAATCTGCTGCACGTTTGCGCGGGTTCCCGGCGTGATCAACGCCGATTCGAGGATGACCATCGCCGCGCCACCGCGCGCGCGGGCCGCCATGTAGCCGCGCGCCCGGTCGCCGATCAGCCCGTTGTCCGAATGGCGCATGCTGTGACCGCTCAAGACGACGCGGTTGCGCAACGTTTTGGGCCCGATCTTCACTGGGCTGAGCAGGCGCGGGTAGGCGGAGGGTGAGGACATGGCGTTGAACCCCGATGCGTGGCGTCACCGTAACGTCGACGCCGGCCTATCGTAGCCCGAGCGAACCCGGATTCACCAAGCGCCCGCGATCAACGTAATCCTTGCAGGCGTCGAGCCGTCGGTAAGTGCGCGCCGCCCATCTCCAGGTGGAGCTCGAACAGACCGCTGCGCCGCGTTTCGACGGCCGCACGAGCCGCGGGTTTGCGGGTAACCTGGGCCTCTTGATTTGGTCGGGCCCGAGACAGCGGTCGTGGTGTTATGCCCGTTGAATTCAGGCAACGTTCGAAACGCCGAAACGAGGGATCGAACTCAGGTCGGGCGCGCTTTTCTCGCTGTTTTGGCGGACGTCCGCAGCAACCTCACCAGCCGATTCGTATCGTCGAGTCGTTCGAGCCCGTTGACAAGATCGACGATTTTGTCCGCCGCTTCATTCGCAATGCGCCGCTTCACGAGGGCGCGAAATTTCACTTCGATATCGGTCGATGATGCCGGACTCTCCGGACCACCACGCCGTCGCAGAACTTCTTTCGCGATCGATCGACCATCACGGGTCGTGACGGTCAGCGTACTGGCGTGACGATGTTCGGAACCCCGGGCCTCAATTGCCGGGTCGATGCGCGCGGTGATCCGATTGATAAGTGCCAGGATTTTCGGATCGCGCAGACGAGCGGCGCGGTATTGCTCGACAAACACCTGGCCGTCGAGCGCCATCACGGCAAGGCCATAGTAAAGATTCATCTGGGCCGAGGTGACGCTCGTCGCATTGTACGGCCAGGCGCAGTGCTGATAGGTCAACGAACTCACACCGACGTTGATCAGATCGATATCGGCCGCGGTCAAGCGGTTCTCGTCCATGATCGAACGCAGACCGTCGAGTGCGGTATGGATGCTGGTGACGGCAGCGTACAGCTTGAATCCGACCGCGAGAACTTCCCAAGTTGTTCCCAACTCGACCACCAGACGCGACACATCCGGCGTGCCTGCGAGCGAACTCAGAAACCCACCATATGGCGCCTCGACGACATTGCTGATGCCGGTGAAACCACGCTTGGCAAGAAGCGCCGCATAGACTCCGCTTTGAGCAGCCCGTCCGGAGTGGAAGCGCTTGACGTCCGCGCCCTCCTGGGCCGCCATCAGGCCGGCGGCCTGCGAACCAGCGATGCCTAAAGCGTTCTGCGTCTGCTCCGGCGTGAGGCCAAGCAACCGTGCCGCTGTGGCGGCGGCCGCAAAAGTCCCCGATGTTCCTTGCGGATGAAAGCCGCGGAAAAAAAGCGCCTGTCCGGCGGCGCGACCAATGCGCGTACCGACTTCGTATCCGGCGAGGATCGCCGTCAAAAGTGCACGGCCGCTTACCCCGCCCTGTCGTTCAGCAATGCTCAGTGCGACGGGAACCGTCAAAGAATTCGGATGAAAGATCGCGCCCCGATGAATGTCGTCGAGTTCGAAGGCGTGCCCGGCCGTACCATTCGCGAGAGCGGCGAACGACGCGGATGTTCGGAGCGAGCTGCCGAAAATCGAGGCCTCCGGCCGACCTCCCTGTTCGGCAATCATCGCCGTCACCGCCCTCGTCCACGGTAGGTTGGCCCCAAACAGACAACACCCCAAAGCATCCAGTACGCACCGCTTGAGTTGCGGTAGAACAGCGGGTGGCGCGTCGCGAAGGCGCAAGCCGGCCCCGAACTGCGCGAGGGTCCGAGTGGCATTGGGAGAAAGCGACTCACCCGACGAACGTGCGCCCTTGTCGGTAGCGGCGTTTTTCATTCTAGTCGTCCATGTTGATCGTCACGCTCGGCGGCGCAACTGCGCGGATGTAAGCGGTTCACGTCGTCAATGCTTCGGTGCGTTCAACCTCCGGGCAATCCTCGAATCGCCATCGACGCGACAGCGAAGAGATCGAAGCAGTCAACGGTGGACGGCCCGTTACTGGTCAAAAAATTGCGGATGCTCGATACAGGGAAGGTGGCCGCGCCGAACGATGGTCGGAGCTTGCCCGTTGGGGAGGAGCTGGGTCAAGGCGGTTCTTGTTGGGCAAATGGGCTGGGGCTGCGATGGCGTTTGCGTTCGATCCCCCCTATCAGTCGGGAGTTCAGGACCCGCAAGCCGTCAGTGTGCCGGTCAAATTGCGAAGCCAACCCTTCGCGGAGTAGCTCCAATATTGGCTGGCGGGGACGTGGCCTTAGGACCTGTTCGGCTTCGGCACGGATTGGACCTCGACCTTGGAGGCCAGACAGTTCTTTCAAGGACTACGCTTCGTGCCTGAAGGAGTCGCACTACTACCGCAACGAGGCGAAAGGCCCCTTGATCAACGCGGCGTTGTCCGAGTTTGATCAGGACAGGCGCAAGAGGCTGTTGCAGAAGGATCAACGCCGAACACGCGCAGATCGTCTTTCTCGCCGAAGGCGGCGAGCCGGCCGCCTTCATCAGCAAACTGCACAACTTCACGCAGGCCAACACCGTGTTCAACTGGCACGAGATGATGTTGCAGAGGCCGCTAGACCTAGCGTTTCCGATAAAGGTCCCGGTCGTCGATCGGACCTTTTTTTCTATGCCTCCGCCGAAGTTGATTGTCGGCGTGGCCCGGGCGGCGCGACAATGAGCGTCCCAACAGGGGAGGAACCCATGGTAGGCCTGAAGTCCAGTACCGCGCTCGGCGTCGTGTTCGCCGCGGCGGCGTGGTTGGTTTCGAGCGTTCCGGCGAGTGCCGAGACACTGCGCGTCGGTCTGCGCGAGTTCGCCGGCGGCAAAGGCAATCCCTACACCGGCGGTATCCAGACGCCCGGCGTGTTCACCTGGTCGGCGGCTTACGAACAGCTGACCAAAAACGGCGAAGGCGGCGTCTCCGAAGCCTTGCTTGCCACCGAATGGAAGAGCATCAATCGCGACACGTGGCGCTTCACCATTCGCCGTGGCATCACGTTCGCCAACGGCGAAGCGCTCAACGCGCACGGCGTCAAGGCAGCCTACGACTGGCTGCTCAAGACCGACCCGGGCAAGGCCTCGGTCACCGGCAAGAACATCAGCAGCTTTACCGCCGAGGTGACGGTGGTCGACGACTTCACGGTCGACATCAAGACCATGCGCCCCAACCCGATCTACCCCAAGATCGTCCAGAGCGTCACCATCCTGCCGCCCAAGCTCTTTGCCGAGTCGGGCCAGGAGGGGTTCACGACGCGCGCGATCGGGACCGGCCCCTACACCATCGAATACCGCCAGGATCGGGCAGTCGCGAGCGTCAATGCCTCGTCCTGGCAAAAGCGCCAGAACGTCGATCGCATCGAATTCATCGAACTGCCCGAAGGGCCGGCACGCGCCCAGGCGCTGCTCTCCAATCAGATCGATATCGACGTGTCGGTCGCCCGTGATTCGATCCCGCAGCTCGAGGCCGCCGGCCTCAAGACCTACGCCAAGCGCGCCTCGCGCACGTTGGGCCTGAGTTTCGTAACCTTCCGCAAGAAGGAGGGGCAGGCCAAGGGCGAGTTGGTGACCGGCCCGATCGGCGACGTTCGCGTCCGCCAAGCGCTCAACCACGCGATCAACAAGCAGGCCATCGTCGATGCGATCTATCAGGGCAAGGGAGCCGCGGTGAGTCAGTCGGCGCCCTCGGTGGTGAACGGCTTCAACAAGGCACTCCGGCCCTACGAATACGATCCCGAAAAAGCCAAGCGCCTGCTCGCCGAAGCCAACCTCCCCAACGGCTTCGAGTTCGAAGCCCGGGCGATCATGACCGACGCATCGATCTCGCAGGTCTATCAGGCGGCGATCCAAGATGTGACCCGCATCGGCGTGCGCGCCAAGCTGATCCCGCAGCAGTTCCCGGATTGGATCAAGCACTGGCTCGGCGGCGACTGGCCCTACGACGTGTTCGGCTTCGGTCACGACCTGACGACCTGGCTCGACGCTTCGCAGGCCTTCCTGCAGCTCACGTCCTGCAAGAAGCCCGATCCCTACTACTGCAACCAGGACGAAATGAAACTCGTCGATCAGATCGAGGTCGAGTTCGATGAACCCAAGCGCATCGCGATGCTGCAACAGTTGCTGGAGATCAACCGCAACAACGCCCCGATCATGTATCTGATCGAGTTCGACGAGAGCATGGGCTACAACGCCAGAATCCAGAACTTCAAGCACACGAACCTCTGGATCCCGTACAACGAGTTCGTCGTCGCGCCGGGACGGCGGTAGCCGAAAGAAAAAGGGGTGGGACCGGCGCCGCCGGTTCCACCCTTTTCTCGAGGCTTGCGCCCCCTCGGGCGCGCGCAAGGAACGAGCAGGTTCACGGAAGAGCAGATTGTTGCGATTTCGAAGGAGTACGGCGCGCTGGACGTGTCGGACGCCTAGAAACTCGAGGCGCTCGAGAGCGAGTCAATCGGCCGACCTATGCAAATTGGCTGGGGGACTAGGATTCGAACCTAGACAACCAGAGTCAGAGTCTGGGGTCCTACCGTTAGACGATCCCCCACCAGGTCTCGCAACAGCGGCCTAGATAGGTGGCGACCCGAACCATTGTCAACTACCCGGCGGCCGTCGTTTGTGCCTATGCTTGGGCCGAGCCCTCGGGGTGCGACGTGCCCGCGCCCTGGAGGTCGTGGCATGAACCAGGAACGATCAGCCCCTTATGGTCGTATGCCGCCCCGCCGTTCCGGTCACCGCGGGCGCTGGGGGCATACGTTCGCCGCGCTCGATCTCGGCACCAACAACTGCCGCCTTCTCGTCGCCAAGCCAAGCCCGGAAGGCTTTCGCGTCATCGACTCTTTTTCCCGCATCGTACGCTTGGGGCAGGGCGTCGGTGCCAGCGGGCGTTTGGCCGAACCCGCAATCGAACGAACGATCGGTGCGCTCCGCATCTGCGCCAAGAAAATGCAGCGCCGCGACGTGAGCGTCGCCCGTTGTGTGGCGACCCAGGCCTGCCGGCAAGCCGCCAACGGGGGCGAGTTCCTCGACCGCGTGCGGGCCGAAACCGGCATCGCCCTCGACATTATCGATCCGGCCGAAGAGGCCCGTCTGGCGGTTGCCGGGTGCGCGCCGCTGCTCGATCGTAGTCATGACCATGCCCTCGTGTTCGACATCGGTGGTGGTTCGACCGAGATCATGTGGCTCGATATGACGGCCGATGCGCCGCCCCAGGTCGCGGCGTGGACATCGATTCCGCTGGGCGTCGTCACGATGGCCGAGCGCCACGGCGGCCAAGACGTCAGTCGGGAGACGTACGCCGAAATGATGGGGGCCGTGACGAGCCAGCTTGCACCATTCGAATCACGCCATCAGCTGGCGGCTGCGATGAACAACGGCCGCACCCAGTTGTTGGGGACGTCTGGGACCGTGACGACGTTGGCGGCATTGCGCCTCGCGCTGCCGCGCTATGATCGCAATGCGGTCGATGGTTGTTGGCTCGCCGCTGACGACGTCACGAACGTCTCCCGACAGTTGTTCGACATGAGCTACGCCCAGCGCACGCAGCATCCGTGCATCGGCCGCGGCCGGGCCGACCTCGTCATCGCCGGTTGCGCGATCTTCGAAGCGATCTTTCGCATCTGGCCAGCGCCCCGTGTGCGCGTCGCCGACCGGGGGGTGCGCGACGGTATGTTGGTTCACCTCATGGAAGGCGCCGACAAGGACACCCTGGCCGATCATTGCTACGTCGCCGGTCGATCGCGATGAGAATCCGGACGCGCGTCCATACCGCGAAGGGTCGGTCGGTATCCTCGACCCGATGGCTCGAACGGCAACTCAACGATCCCTTCGTCGCTGCCGCCAAGAAGGCCGGGTACCGTTCGCGGGCCGCCTTCAAGCTGGTGGAGATCGCCGATCACTTCGATCTGCTGCGCCGCCAGAACGTCGTCCTCGACCTGGGCGCCGCTCCGGGCTCGTGGTCCCAGGTCGCGCTGACCCGCGGATGCCGTGTCGTGGCCGTCGACATCAACCCGATGGAGGCGCTCGACGGCGTCGAAACACACCAGGCCGACGTGCTCGACCACGGGGCGCTGCAACCGATCGTCCAGGCGCTCGCCGGGCACTGCGACGCCGTGCTGAGCGATATGGCAGCCCCGGCCACAGGCCATCGAGGCACCGACCATGACCGGGTGCTGACGCTGTGCGAGGCGGCGTTCGAGGTCGCCGAAAAGGTGCTGAAACCCGGTGGTACCTTCGTCGCCAAGATCCTCCGCGGTGGCACCGAGGCCGATCTGACCCGACGGCTCAAGACCCGATTTGCGACGGTGAAGAACTACAAGCCCAAGGCCAGTCGCAGTGACTCGGCCGAAATGTACGTCGTGGCGAGCGGCTTTCGTTGAGGCGGGCGACCGCTACCAATCTTCGGGCGACCATGCCATATTGCCCGACCCCATCCCGATGGAGCACGCATGGCGTTCAGAGAAGCTCTGACGTTCGATGACGTTACCCTCAGGCCAGCCGCCTCGTCCGTCCTTCCCGCCCAGGTCGATACCAGTACGCGGATCACCCGCAACATCCAGCTCGGCATTCCGCTGGTGTCTGCCGCCATGGACACGGTAACCGAGTCCGACATGGCCATCGCGTTGGCGCAATTGGGTGGCATCGGCGTTATTCACCGCAATCTCGATCCCGAGAAGCAGGCGACCGAAGTGCGGCGCGTCAAGAAGTTCGAGTCCGGAATGGTCATCAACCCCGTGACGATCGAGGCGCGGGAAACGCTGGCCGAAGCCTTGGCCCTTATGACCCGTCATCGGATATCGGGCATTCCCGTCCTCGACCGCACAGGAGGGCGCCTCGTCGGGATACTGACCAATCGTGACGTGCGTTTCGCCACCGATCTACGTCAGCCGGTCTCCGAACTGATGACCAAAGACAATCTGGTCACGGTGCGCGAGGGCGTCGACACGGAGGAAGCGAAGCGCCTGCTGCACAAGCATCGGATCGAGAAACTTCTCGTGGTCGACAACGACCATCACTGCATCGGCCTGATCACGGTCAAGGACATCGAGAAGTCCCAGCGCCATCCCAACGCCTGCAAGGACGAGCAGGGGCGGCTGCGGGTTGCTGCCGCGACGTCGGTTGGCGAAAGCGGGTTGGAGCGCGCTGCGGCGCTGATCGATGCCCAGACCGACCTGATCGTCGTCGACACGGCGCACGGGCATTCCAGTCGCGTCATCGAGACCGTCGCGACGATCAAGAAGAAGAGTAACTACGTTCAGGTGGTGGCAGGAAATGTCGCCACGGCCGAGGCGGCCGAAGCGCTCATGGACGCCGGAGCCGACGCGGTGAAGGTCGGTATAGGCCCGGGCTCGATCTGCACCACGCGCATCGTCGCCGGTGTCGGCGTGCCGCAGCTCACCGCGGTCATGGATGTGGCCGAGGCGTGTGCGAAACGCGGCGTGCCGGTGATCGCCGACGGCGGGGTCAAGTACTCGGGGGATCTCGCGAAGGCGATCGCCGCCGGCGCGAGTTGCGCCATGATCGGGTCGCTCTTGAGCGGTACCGACGAGGCGCCCGGGCAGATTTTCTACTACCAGGGACGCTCCTATAAGGCCTACCGCGGCATGGGCTCGGTCGGCGCCATGGCCCGCGGTTCGGCCGATCGCTACTTCCAGGAAGACATCAAGGATTCGCTCAAACTCGTGCCCGAGGGCATCGAGGGCCGGGTCCCCTACAAGGGATCGGTCAGTGGTGTCATTCACCAGTTGGTGGGCGGCCTGCGCGCCGCCATGGGCTATACCGGCAACGCGACGATCCCGGAGATGCGTCGCAACTGCCAGTTCTTCCGGGTGACGAGCGCCGGTTTGCGCGAGAGCCACGTCCACGATGTGGCGATCACGCAGGAAAGCCCGAACTACCCGATCCCGACCTGATCCACGGCCGCCATGCGGCCGGCGGCGCGCGTCCAGGCGGCGATCGAGATGATCGCGAGCGTGCTCGCACGCCGGCAGCCGGCCGATCGGCTGTCGGACGAATACCTGCGCGCCCGTCGCTACGTGGGTTCCAAGGATCGTCGCGCCATCGCCGATCTCGTCTACAGCGTGCTTCGCCATCGCGGGCGCCTGGAGTGGGCCATGGGCGAAGTCCCGACCGATCCCCTTTCCCATGCCCGTTCACTCGTGATTGCCGAACTGGCAGCGACGGGAGCGATTGCCGATCAGCTTTTCGACGGCAGCCAGTATGGGCCGGCGCTGCTGAGCGAACGCGAACGCCGCTTGATCGGGACAGAGGGCGAGGGAAGGGGATCCGCACCGCCATGGGTGCTCGCCAATTGCCCGCCCTGGTTGACACCGGAGTTCGCTCCAGAGGTCGCGACGAATCCGCGGGTCTTGCTTGGCGACCCGGATGCCCGCGCACCCCTCGACCTCCGCGTCAACACATTGCGGGCGACACGCGAGGAGGTCCTCGTGCAATTGCAGCGTGAGGGGATCGCCGCGGTGCCAACGCCGATCGCTCCAAATGGTATTCGCGTCGCCGGTTCGCTCCGCCTCGACGCCCACCAGCTCTTTCGCGACGGGACGATCGAAGTCCAGGACGAAGGATCCCAGATCGTCGCCGCGGTGTGTCGTGCGGTGCCGAACGAGATCGTCATCGATTTTTGTGCCGGGGCTGGGGGCAAGACACTGGCCTTCGCGGCGGCGATGGGCGGGCGGGGGCGGCTTGTTGCCTGTGACGTCGATTCTCGCCGCCTGGGCGAACTCGAACGACGCGCGCGTCGGGCAGGCGCCACGAACATCACGACGCACATTGCGGATGCCGCCCTTGCTGCGCCGGCAATCGAGCAAGGTGACTTGGTCGTGCTGGACGTACCCTGCTCGGGGAGCGGAACGTGGCGGCGCAATCCCGATGCGCCCTGGCGGTTGTCGCCCGAGGTCCTCGAGGGGTATCGCGATTCACAGCGCCGGATTCTTGCGTCCGGGGCGAACCTCGTGAGGCCGCATGGGCGGCTTGCCTACATCACGTGCTCGCTGTTCCCGTCCGAGAACGGGGCGCAGATCGAAGCGTTTCTCGCGGCGCACCCCGCTTGGCGACGTCGGGACCTCCGCGCCGACTGGCAGCGGTTCACCCCGCGGCCCTGGCCGGGGACCGACGATGGCGACCTCGTGCTGGCGCCGGGAACCACCGAGACGGATGGATTTTTCCTTGCGATTGTCGAACCGGCGGCGAAATAACCGGCGCGTCTGGAGCGTTTACAGATCAGACGGCGATGTGGGCTCCAGCGTGGGCCGTCCCTTTCGTGCGCATCGCCCGTCCTCCCTCCAGGCGGCCCCCCGACTCGGGCCGCCTTTTTTTCGCCAATCGCTGGACCTTTGCTAGGCGCATCAGTAGCTTGCGCGCCATGGCGGATCGCGTCCTGATCATCGATTTCGGCTCGCAGGTGACCCAGCTCATCGCCCGCCGCGTGCGCGAAAATGGCGTCTACTGCGAGATCGTGCCTTTCAACAAGGCTGAGGAAATCCTCACAAAATTCTCGCCAAAGGCGATCATCCTGTCGGGCGGCCCGGCGTCGGTAACGGCCGCCGACACGCCGCGCGCACCGCAGGGCGCCTTCGAGTTGGGCGTCCCGGTGCTCGGCATCTGCTACGGCCAGCAGACAATGTGCGCCCAGTTGGGCGGGCGCGTTTCGACCTCCGATCATCATGAGTTCGGGCGCGCCGAAATCGAGGTGCTCAAGGACTGCCGGTTGTTCGACGGGGTTTGGCGTCCCGGCGAGCGTCACACCGTGTGGATGAGCCACGGCGATCGGGTCGATCGGCTGCCTCCGGGGTTCTCCGTTGCCGCGGCGAGCCCGGCCGCGCCGTATGCCGTGGCGTGTGACGAATCGCGGCGCTTTTACAGTGTGATGTTCCACCCCGAAGTGGTGCACACGCCGGACGGCGGCAAGCTCCTCAAGAATTTCACCCATCGCATCGCCGGCTGTCACGGCGATTGGTCGATGGCGCACTTCAAGACCGACGCGATCGCCAAGATCCGTGCGCAGGTTGGCAACGCCCGCGTGTTGTGCGGATTGTCCGGCGGGGTCGACTCATCGGTGGCAGTGGTGATGCTCCACGAGGCGATCGGTTCGCAGCTGGTCGCGGTGTTCGTCGACCATGGATTGCTGCGTGCCAACGAAGCGCAGGAGGTGGTCGAGCTGTTCCGCGATCGTTTCAATATCCCGCTGGTGCATGCCGATGCCGGGGCGCTGTTTCTCGAGCGGCTGCGCGGCGTGACCGACCCCGAGGCCAAACGCAAGATCATCGGCGCCACGTTCATCGACGTGTTCGAGGCCGAGGCCAAGAAAGCGGGGGGCGCCGATTTCCTGGCCCAGGGCACGCTTTATCCCGACGTCATCGAATCGGTGTCGTTCGCCGGTGGGCCGTCGGTCACGATCAAGTCGCATCACAATGTCGGTGGCCTACCCGCGCGCATGAAGATGAAGCTGGTCGAGCCGCTGCGCGAACTGTTCAAGGACGAGGTACGGGCGCTCGGGCGCGAGTTGGGACTTCCCGATCGTATCGTCGGCCGGCACCCGTTCCCCGGTCCGGGGTTGGCGATTCGTATTCCGGGCGAGATCGACCAAGTGCGCCTCGATATTCTGCGCCGCGCCGACACGATCTTCATCGAGGAGATCCGCAACGCCGGCCTCTACGATGCGATCTGGCAGGCCTTTACCGTGTTGTTGCCGGTGCGCACGGTGGGGGTGATGGGCGACGCGCGGACCTACGACCACGTGCTGGCGTTGCGTGCCGTCACCTCGGTCGACGGTATGACCGCCGACTTCTTCCATTTCGACATGGAATTCCTCGGCCGCGTCGCCACGCGGATCGTCAATGAAGTGCGCGGCGTCAACCGGGTGGTCTACGACGTGACGTCCAAACCCCCTGGCACGATCGAGTGGGAGTAAGGACGGGGTTGGGGATGATCATCGTTTCTGGGCAAATCCACATTGTCGCTGGCGGTCGCCCGAAATTCCTCAAGGAGTCCTTGAAGGCCGTTTCGTTGGCTCGAAAAGCTCCCGGCTGCATCGACTTTGTCGTGGCCGCCGATCCCTTGGATGAGGACCGAGTCAATGTGTTCGAGCAGTGGGGGTCCGACGCTGACCTGGAGAACTTTCGGGGTGGCGGCCTTGGTTCGGATCTGAGGTCTCTGATTGTCCGCGCTTCCGTCCAGCGACACCGCATTTCGTCCTCAGGGTCCGCCTGAGCCGACGGCTGAGAAAACGCGCTTCGGCCGGAGCACGGCAGGCGCGGTGCCTATCGAGCTTTCCGAAGTGGGCGTGTCCTGCGGGCTGCCGCTGTTTCTTCTCCTGCGTGAGCACCACCTGCGAGCGCATGGCGGGGAGCAGGGCTAGGGCCCTGCGAAGCTGCCCCAGGCGTGCTACAACAGCGCCGCATTGCTCTCGGAACGACCATGGCGCCCAAGAAAAACCCTTTGAAACTCAATCCGTTGCAGTTGAAAACGTTGGCGTTGGTGCAGGAACTCGCGGGCCTGCCAGACAACGGCCGCAAGGACGCGACAAGCGGCAACATCGCGCTGCAATGGTTGCCCAACCCGCACGGCGACCATTTCCACGTCGGTTCAGCCGTGGTCATGGGGCGGGATGCCACCGGTCTGCACAATCAGAGCGTCTGGGTCGCGTTGTCGCGCAAGGGATTGACGGCCATCGGCGAGCGCGGAGAGGTAGCCATTACCCCGGCCGGCATGGCATACGACACCGGCGTGCGCGATCAGATTCTGATGCGCTCCGACCACGAAGGCCACTAGGCCGTAGCAGGGAGTTGGCGTGGCCGACATTTTCAGCGAAGTCGACGACGACGTCCGACGCGATCGCTACGAGAAGCTGTGGAAGGCCTACGGCAAGTACGTTATTGCGGTTGCGCTCATCGTCGTGCTGGCAGCCGCCGGCGTCGCCGCCTGGCGCGACTACCAGAAAAGCCAGCGCGAGGAACTGGGTGCCCGCTTTGCCAAGGCCCTCGACACGGCGCGCGGCGGTTCGGCCAAAGAGGCGGCGGCCGCCTTCGAGCTGATCGCGCGTGACACCAACACCGGCTACCGCGCTCTCGCCACGCTCCAGGAGGCGGCGGCGCTGACGCGCGCGGGAGATGGATCGGCGGCCCTCGCGGCGTACGATCGCCTTGCAGCGGATCGCTCGATCGAACCGCTGATGCGCGATCTCGCCGCGCTGCTCGCGGCGCTGCACAGCGTCGATCAGGCCGAAGAAGCCGATATCCAGCGCCGCATTGATCCGCTACTCAAGGATTCCAATCCCTGGCGCTACTCCGCCCGAGAACTGCAGGCTTTGCTCGCGCTCCGGCGCGGCGACACAGCGGCGGCGCGCCAGTTGTTCGTATCGCTCACGGATGATATCGCGGCCCCCCCGGGCATCCGGGGCCGCGCCGCAGAACTCTTGGCAGCCCTGGGCGGCTAGCGCACACTAGGACGATGGGTTCGCGTCCTCTTTTCGCGACATCGGGCCGATTGGCCGCGGCCGCCGCCATGCTGCTTTTGACCGCGGCGTGCGACACCCTGTTCGCGCCCTACAAGCCGCCGCCGCTTCCCGGGCAACGTGTCTCGATTCTCTCCCTGCAGTCAAAGCTCGAACCTGATCCGCGGATCCAGGATACCGCGATCCGGTTGCCACGACCGTTCGCGAATCCCGATTGGTCCCAGGATGGCGGCAATGCCGACAAGGCCATGCATCATCTGGCGATGAGCGAAGCGCCGCAGGAAGTGTGGCGCCAGAGTATCGCCAGCGGATCGAGTTCGGATTCGCGCCTGACCCAGCCACCGATCATCGCGGGCGGACGGGCGTTCGCGCTCGACTCCACCGGCAGCGTTACGGCCCTCGCTGCGGCGGACGGCCGTCGCCTATGGCGCACCTCGGTGTTGCCGAAGGGGGAGGACGAGGGGTTGATCGGTGGCGGCGTCGCGGCAGGCTACGGCATGGTGTTCGCGGCAACCGGCCACGGCGAGGTCATCGCGCTCGACGCCGAGCGCGGGACCGAGATCTGGCGCCGCCGTGTCGGTCCACCGCTCACATCGCCACCCACGGTGTCCGATGGACGCGTCTTTGCGATCACCCAGGACAATCAACTCGTGGCGCTGGCCGCTGCCGATGGACAGTTGCTGTGGAGTCACGTCGGGATCGCCGAACCGGCTGGTCTGGTCGGGGCTGGGGCGCCGGCGGCCTCCGACGGCGTCGTGGTCGGGGCATTCTCATCGGGCGAACTCGTCGCGCTGCGCGCGGACACCGGTCGGCTCGTCTGGACCGAGGCCCTTTCCCGGGCGGGGCAAGCGACCACCGCGGGGGAACTCGCCGACATCAACGGCCGACCCGTGATCGATCGCGGCATCGTTTACGCGCTCGGCCACAGCGGCCGCATGGTGGCGACCGACCTTTCGACAGGCGCGCGGCTGTGGACTCAGAACCTGACCGGCGCCGAGTCGCCTTGGGTCGCGGGCGATTACGTGTTCGTCATCACGCTCGACAACGAACTCGTGGCGCTGACCCGCTCCGAGGGACGGATTCGTTGGGTCACGGAACTCCCGCTGTTCGAACGCCCGGACAGCCGGACCCGTCGGATCGTCTGGTCTGGACCGGTGCTGGCGAGCGATCGCCTGATCATCACGTCCTCGCGTGGCGACGCCGTTGCGGTGTCGCCGTACTCCGGGAAAATGCTCGGAAACCTACGCTTGGGCGACAAGGTCTACATCGCTCCGGTGATCGCCGGCGAAACTCTGTTCGTCCTCGGCGACGACGGCCGTCTGACGGCCTTCCGTTAACCCCGATGACCAAGACGCTCGCCATCGTTGGTCGTCCCAACGTTGGGAAATCGACGCTGTTCAATCGCCTGGTCGGCGCGCGCCGTGCCATCGTCGACGATCGTCCAGGGGTGACGCGGGACCGCATCGAGGCGGCGGCCGGTGTCGGCGGGCTGTCGTTTCGGGTGGTCGATACCGCCGGCTGGGTCGAATCCGACCGTGAGGGACTGGCGGGCGCCGCCGCACGGCACACCGAGCAGGCGTTGGCCGGAGCCGACGCAGCTCTGTTCGTCTTCGATGCCCGCGCCGGGGTGACGCCGCTCGACCTGGCCTTTGCCCGGGTGTTGCACCGCGTCGGCAAACCGGTGGTCTTGATCGCCAACAAGTGCGAAGGCGTCAGACTTCCGGAAGGATTTTCCGAGGCTGGGCGCCTGGGGCTCGGCGAGGCGGTTCCGGTATCGGCCGAGCACGACGAGGGCATGGCCGATCTCGTAGCGGCGCTTCTCGAACGGGTTCCCGGGATCGACGAAGAAGACGACCGCGAACAGGAGAGCGAGCGTCCGCTGCGCCTGGCGATCGTCGGTCGGCCCAACGTCGGCAAGTCGACGCTCGTCAACTGCCTGCTCGGCGAAGATCGCATGCTGACCGGCGCCGAACCGGGCGTGACGCGGGACGCGGTGGCCGCTCGTTGGCTGACCGAGGAGGGGCCGATCGACCTCGTCGATACGGCGGGCTTGCGCCGGCAGGCCCGCATTCATGACGCGTTGGAGAAGCGTTCGGCCGAAGAAGCTCTCGGCGCCATGCGGTTCGCCGAGGTCGTCGTCCTGGTGATCGACGCCTCGACTGCGATCGACCGTCAAGATCTGCATATCGGGCGGGCCGTAGCGGAGGAGGGGCGTGCGCTGGTGATCGCCGCCAACAAGTGGGATCTGGTCGAGAACCGTGATGCGGTGCGCAAGGAGCTCGAGGCGCGAGTCGCCGAAGCCCTGCCGCAATTCCGCGGTATTCCGATCGTGCGTCTCTCGGCGACCACAGGCGCCGGCGTCGACAAACTCTTGAGCGGCGTGCGCCGGGTCTATCGGGCGTGGAACCACAAAATTCCGACCGCGACCCTCAATCGTTGGCTCGGGCAGGCTCTCGAACGTCATCAGCCACCGCTGGTCGACGGCCGACGCATCCGCATTCGCTACGCGACGCAAAGCAAAGTCCGACCGCCGACTCTCGTGCTCTTCACCAACCAAGTCGAAGAACTTCCGAGTTCCTACATCGGCTACCTAACGACGAGCCTGCGCCAAACGTTCGACATGCCGGGAACGCCGATACGTTTCCTGCTGCGCAAGTCGAAGAACCCCTACGCTGGGCGCGCCAAGAAGCGGCGCGACAAGCCGCGGCAGGTCAGGCGAGTTCGATGATTTCGCCGTGGCGCGTGAACGTCGGGAGCACGGCCTCGACCAGGCGTTCGGCGATCGCCACCGGATCGGCGAGCTTGCTCGGGTCCTCGCCCGGATAGGCCAGCGCCCGCATGCGCGTTTGCACGCGACCGGGGTCGGCCAAGTTGACGCGAACGCGCGTGTTGGCAAGTTCGTCCGCGTAACTTCGCACCATCGCCTCGAGGCCCGCTTTGCTTGCCGCATAGGGTCCCCAATAGGCGCGGGACCGCCGTGCGGCACCGGAGGTGACGAACACGGCGCGCCCGTCCGGGGCGGCGCGCAAAAGGCCATCGAAGGCGCGGATTAGCCGCCAGTTGGCGGTCAGGTTCACGTCCATGACTTCGGCCCAGGTTTCGGGTTTGTAGTGCCCGAGCGGGCTCAATCCTCCGAGGACCGCGGCATTGCCGACCAGGATGTCGAGGCGGCCGAAGCGCCCATGCAGGGCGAGAGCCAATCGGTCGATCGCCTCGCCCTCGCGCAGGTCCATCGGCACCAGCGTCGCAGTTCCGCCGGAAGCGCGGATCGCGTCGTCGACCTCTTCCAGGCCGCCGATGGTGCGGGCCACCAGGACGACATGGGCACCCTCGGCCGCCAAGCGGCGGCCGAGGGCGGCGCCAATGCCGCGAGAAGCCCCGGTGACCAGGGCCACCTTGTCCCGGAGGCGCGTCATGACGAGTTACAGGCCTTCGGCGAGCAACGACAATTGCGCCCCGGCGGTTCCGCCATCGCGGTCGGTGAGCGGAATGGGATAGTCGCCCGTGAAACACGCGTCGCAGTACAGCTTGCCGTTGTTCCGGCCGGGCAGGCCCATCGCACGATAGAGCCCGTCGATCGAAATGAAGGCGACCGTGTCCACACCGATGTAGGCGCGCATGGCTTCGACGTCGTGGCGGGCGGCCAGGAGTTTCTCGCGTTCCGGCGTATCGACCCCGTAGAAGCAAGAGTTGGTGGTTGGCGGCGAGGCGATGCGCATATGGACTTCGCGGGCGCCGGCCGCGCGAATCATCTCGACGATCTTGACCGACGTCGTTCCGCGGACGATCGAATCGTCGACCAGGATCACCCGCCTGCCGGCCACGGCTGCCCGATTGGGATTGTGCTTGAGCTTGACCCCGAGGTGGCGGATCTGTTCGGCGGGTTCGATGAAGGTGCGGCCGACGTAGTGGTTTCGGATGATCCCGTATTCGAAGGGAATACCTGCCTGCTCGGCATAGCCCATCGCGGCCGGTACGCCGGAATCCGGGACGGGCACGATCACGTCGGCCGCGACGTGGCTTTCCTTGGCGAGTTCCTGACCGATTCGTTTGCGTGCGTCGTAAACGCTGGTGCCCTCGCTGATGCTGTCGGGGCGGGCAAAATAGATGTATTCGAAAACGCAGAAACGGTGCTGCGCCGGGGGGAATGGACGCAGGCTTCTCGTCACCTGGCGGTCGACGACGACGATCTCGCCCGGTGCGACGTCGCGCACGAACTTGGCACCGATGATGTCGAGGGCGCAAGTCTCGGAGGCGAGGATCGTCGCGCCGTCGAGCGTGCCGATGACCAACGGGCGCACGCCCAACGGATCGCGGACGCCCACCATCACGTCGTTGGAACTCACGACCAGCGAGTACGCTCCATCGACCTGGCGCAACGCATCGATCAGGCGATCGACCATATCGAACTGCGGGCTGATCGCCATCAGGTGGATAATCACCTCGGTATCGCTGGTCGACTGAAAGATACAGCCGCGAGCCACAAGGCGCCGCCGCAGGATGGAAGAGTTCGTCAGGTTGCCGTTATGCGCGATCGCGAAGCCGCCGAAGGAGAATTCGGCGAACAGCGGTTGAACGTTGCGCAAGATCGTGTCCCCGGTGGTCGCGTACCGGTTGTGACCGATCGCCAGGTCACCCTTGAGCCGATCGATGACACGTTGATCGCTGAAGATGTCGCCGACGTGTCCGAGCCCACGCTCGGAATGGAACTGCGCGCCATCGAAAGAGACTATGCCCGCGGCTTCCTGACCGCGATGCTGCAACGCGTGCAACCCAAGGGCAGTGTGCGCCGCGGCATCGTTGTGCCCGAAAATCCCAAAGACGCCACACTCTTCGTGAAACGTGTCCCCGTCGCGAGGAAGGGGTCTCGGTATGGTCATGGGCAGCCCTGCGGCCCCGTTCATCAACGCTCACCGCGGCGCAAGTCACGGGGGCCAGCGGGCTGGTTATAGCGATTCGTCTCGGCCGAGTCTCGACCATCGTCGAATTGTCCTTCGAGGCGCGGTAACAGGCCCTCGAGCGTGCGCGCCGTCCAGGCAATGATCGGCTCGCTGCGACTGTTTTTCAGCCAGGCCGGATGTTGGCTGGGAGGCACAAATTGATTGAAGCCCAGCAGAAGGACGCCGAGGACGAAGACCCCGCGCGCCAGCCCGAACACGAAGCCGAGCAGCCGATCGATCCAATTCACGCTGCCGCCATGGACGGCGCGGGCAAGCAGACGGCCGATCAGCGAGAACCCGATCAGAGAACCGAGAAAGACCACGACGCCAGTAATGCCGTCGGCGAGGGGCGTGAACGAAATGACCTCGCGGCCGTACGGCCGGGCCAGCGGAAAAAGGTAGAGAAACACGAGCGCGGCGCCGACCCAAGCGACCACCGAGAGCACTTCGACAATGAGGCCGCGAAACAACGCGAAGACCCCCGACAGCACGATCACGACGACCACGGCGATGTCGAGGGGGGTCAACGCCAGTTGAGCGAGGTCGGGCATGTCACTTCCAACCGCGCGCCGGGGCTCGGCGCTCGCCCGGTTCGATCAAGTCGACGAGATCGCTGAGCCGGCTGATTTCCGTCACGGTGACGCCGGGGCTCGGCGTGCGCAGACCTTTGGGCACAATCGCTCGCGAAAAACCGAGCTTGGCGGCTTCCTTCAGTCTGAGCTCGGCCAGGCTGACCATGCGCACTTCACCCGATAGTCCAATCTCGCCGAAGACGATGCTGTCGGCCGGCACCGGCTGGTTGGCCATACTGGAGGTCAGGGCCGCTGCCACCGCGAGGTCGACCGCCGGTTCCTGAACCCGCAGGCCACCAGCGACGTTGAGGTATACGTCTCGCCCGGCGAAGGCAAGTCCGCATCGGGCGTCGAGCACGGCCAGGATCATCGACAGACGACCGCTATCCCAGCCGACGGCGGTCCGGCGCGGAGTGGCGAGCGACGAGGGTGCAACCAGGGCCTGAATCTCGATCAGTAGCGGTCGCGTGCCCTCGACGCCCGCGAACACCGCGGCCCCGCTGATCGAGCGATCGCGCGAGCCAAGGAAAAGGCTCGACGGGTTGGCGACCTCCATCAGGCCGCGATCGGTCATCTCGAAGACCCCGATCTCGTCGGTCGGCCCGAAGCGGTTCTTGACCGCGCGCAGAATACGAAAGTGGTGGCTGCGCTCGCCTTCGAAATACAGGACGGTATCGACCATATGCTCGAGCACGCGTGGACCGGCCAGCTGACCATCCTTCGTGACATGGCCGACGAGGACGAGGATGACGCCGCGGCGCTTGGCAAGCTGGATCAGTTCGAGCGCACTCGCACGTACCTGGGCGACCGTTCCAGGGGCCGATTCCAGGGTGTCGAGGTACATCGTCTGGATCGAATCGATGATCAAGACCGCGGGTGGTTTTTCGGATGCCATGGTCGCGGCGATGTCGCGCACGCTCGTCGCCGCGGCGAGGGCGATCGGCGCATCGGCCAGCCCGAGGCGCTGGCCGCGTAGGCGCACCTGCGCGGAAGCTTCTTCGCCGGAGATGTAGGCGCAGCGATGACCCCGGCGTGCAAGCGCTGCCACGACCTGCAACAGCAGGGTGGATTTGCCGATACCGGGGTCGCCGCCCACGAGCAAAACGGACCCTTCGACCAGCCCACCGCCACACACGCGATCGAACTCCGCGATGCCGCTTTCGGTGCGCTTGGGGTCTTCACCGCGGGCCTGTAGGTCGTCGAACGAGATTGCGTGCCCTTTGTCGCCCTTCAAACCACGGGACGATTGAACGACCTCTTCGACCAGCGTGTTCCACGCGCCACACGCCTCACAGCGACCCGACCATTTGGGGTGGCTTGCCCCGCACTGCTGGCAGACGTAGCGCGTTGCGTTTCGGGCCATCAGCTCACGGCTTCAGAACCTGCATCTGGATCGGGCCCTCAGCACGACCATGAATGAACTGGTCGACGTAGGGATTGCCGCTGTGATCGAGGTCGGCCACCGCGCCGCACCAGATGATCTTGCCTTGGTAGATCATTGCGACTCGGTCGGCGATCTTTCGCACGCTGGCGATGTCGTGGGTGATCGAAAGGGCTGTCGCTCCCAGGCGTCTGACGCAATCGACGATCAGGTTGTTGATGACATCGGCCATGATCGGATCGAGGCCGGTCGTGGGTTCATCGAAGAAGATAATCTCGGGATCGGCGGCGATCGCCCGAGCCAACGCCACACGTTTCAACATGCCGCCGGAAAGTTCGGCGGGGCGCAGGTCGGCGACTTCGGGCCCGAGGCCGACTTGGCCGAGTTTTGTCACCGCGACTGCGCGTGCCTCGGCGCGTGCGAGCCCGCGACCGTTGATCAGGCCAAAGGCGACGTTATGCCAGACCGGCAGGCTGTCGAACAATGCGGCCCCCTGGAACAGCATGCCGAACTTGCGCATGACCCGCTCGTGGTTGCTGCCTGACATGGCGACGACATCATCGCCGTCGACCATGATGCGACCGGCGTCCGGCCGCAGCAAACCGAGTACACATTTCAAGGTGACCGACTTGCCGGTGCCGGAGCCGCCGATAATCACGAGCGATTCTGCCGGCCGGACATCGAGGTCGATGCCGTCCAAGACGACCTTCTTACCGAAGCGCTTGGCGACGCCCTGGAGTGAGATTTTCGCCGTCGTGCTCATCGCGAGAAGAACAGTTGGGTCACGACCAAGTTGGACGTGAGGATGAGGATCGAGGCGCTTACCACCGCATTGGTGGTTGCGGCGCCCACGCCTTGGGCTCCGCCTTGGCTGTGGTAGCCGTGATAGCAGCCCATCAGCGTGACGATAAATCCGAACACCGCGGCTTTGACCAGCCCAGCGATGATGTCGATGTTTTCGAGGATGTCGAAGGTGTTGCGAATGTAGGTTGAAGAATTGAAATCGAGGAGCTGCACACTGATCGTGTAGCCACCGAAGATGCCGATCGCATCGCCGACGGCCACGAGGAACGGGACCATCGTCACGCCCGCCACGAGGCGTGGCGTGATCAGGTACTTGAACGGGTTCGTGGACAACGTCATTAGCGCGTCGATCTGATCGGTCACGCGCATCGTCCCGATCTCGGCCGCCATAGCCGCGCCAACGCGACCGGCGACCATCAGTCCGCCGAGTACCGGGGCAAGTTCGCGCGTCATGCCGATGGCGACGACGAAGGCGACGGTGCCCTCGGCATTAAAACGCGAAGAGCCCTCGAAAATCTGAAGGGCCAGGGCCATGCCGGTGAACAGTGCGGTAAGGCCGACCACCGGCAACGAAAAGTATCCGATGCTCACCATCTGCTGGGCGACTTGTCCCAGGAAGTAGGGCGGCCGGAACACGTGCGAAAGCGCGTGGCCAGTGAAAAGGCCAAGGCGGCCTGTGGCCGCGGCGAAACCGAGGACGACCCGCCCGAGTGCTGCCAGCACGTCCACGATGCCGCCTAACGAACGCTGCCGGTGTATCGGCGCTCGTAACGGCACCCCAGCCGCGTGAGCAACTCATAAGAGATCGTTCCGGCGGTGAGGGCCAGGGCATCCACGGGGGCGTTTGGGCCGATCAGTTCGATCGTCGCGCCCGGGTAGGCAACATTGCCCGGTACCGCACTCACGTCCAAAGTCATCAGGTCCATCGATACGCGGCCCACTACCGGTACGCGGACCCCCCCTAAGAACGCAAAACCCGCGTTGCTGAGGCTGCGCGGGTAGCCATCGGCGTACCCGACGCCAACCGTCGCAATGCGACTGGGCCCGGTCACCGTGTGCGTCGCACCGTATCCAACGGTCTGGGGGCTGTCAATTTCATGAATCTGAACGATTTTACTTTCTAGTACAATAACTTGAGAGAACTCGTTTACATCCGAGTTTAATGGATTTCCGCCGTACAGCGCGATGCCCGGCCGCACCAAGTCATAGTGAAACGCCGGACCACAGAGGACGCCCGCGGAGTTGGCCAGGCTGGCGCGCGTCGCGGGTAGTCGCTTCCGGCAACGGTCGAAGGCACGGCGCTGGCCCTCGTTCTTGGGATGACTCGGTTCGTCGGCGCAGGCGAGGTGGCTCATCAACAGACGAACATCGATCCCCGTCCACCGCCGCGGCTCGTTGAGCGAACCCGCCCATTCCTCGGGCGTGAAACCCAGTCGGTTCATTCCGGTGTCGACATGGACGACGGCCGGTAGGGCTCGTCCTAGGTTCGATGCTTCTTCGCGCCAGAGATCGACGTGTTCGGGGGTCGACAGCACCGGGGTGAGCCATCCCGACACCAAGGCATCGACCGCATCAATGGAGGGGCCACCGAGAACGACGATCTGAGGTTGCTGCCCCGGCGTCGCATCCTCGAACTCCTGGCGCAGGGCCAGCCCCTCATCGACCGTTGCGACGAAGAACGTTCGGCAGCCAACGGCATACAGTTTGGCTGCGACCTCCAGCGCTCCCAGCCCGTAGGCGTTGGCCTTGACGACCGCGGCACATTCGCAAGGCGTGGTCAACCGCGACTGGATCCGCCGGTAGTTCGCGGCGATCGCGTCGAGGTCGATCGTCAGAGAGGTGAGGGCGCGCGAGGTCGGCGCCATCGCTCAGAAGGACTCGGGAAGCGAGTCTGGGGTCGCGAGATTCGCGAACTTCGTCAACTTGCCGTCGAACAGCAGCTTGATGGTTCCGGTGGGGCCATGTCGGTGCTTGCCGATGATGACTTCGGCAATGCCTTGGACCTCTTCCATCTTCCGCCGCCAATCGTCGAATTCTGGTGCGGTTTCTGCGCCCGGTCGCTTGCGTTCGAGGTAGTACTCTTCGCGGAAGATGAACATGACGATGTCGGCATCCTGTTCGATTGCTCCCGATTCGCGCAGGTCCGACAGCTGCGGCCGCTTGTCGTCGCGTTGTTCCACTTGGCGCGACAACTGGGACAGCGCCATCACCGGCACGTTCAACTCTTTTGCCAGGGCCTTGAGTCCCTGCGTGATGTCGGCGATCTCGAGGACGCGGTTGTCCGCGCCCCGCGAGGTCGCGGGTCGGAGCAACTGCAAGTAGTCGACGACGATGAAACCGAGATTGTTCAAGCGCTTCAAACGGCGCGCCCGGGCGCGCAGGGCGGCGATGCTGATCGCCGGCGTATCGTCGATGAACAAGTGGTACTGCTCCAGGCGCTGACTGGCCTGGACGAGGCGCAAGAAGTCGTCTTCCGTGAGTTGTCCGCGGCGCAGCCGTTCGGAGGCGATGCCGGTCTCTTCGGACAAGATACGGGCGGCCAACTGCTCGGCCGACATTTCGAGCGAGAAGAACGCCACGACCGCACCGTCGGTGACCCTGACATCGCCCCGTTCATCGCGCTGTTCCCGATAGGCCCGTGCCGCGTTGACCGCGATGTTGGTGGCGAGTGCGGTCTTTCCCATGCTCGGGCGGCCGGCAAGAATGATAAGATCGGAGGGGTGCAGGCCACCGAGCCGGGCGTCGAGGTCCCGCAGCCCGGTCCCGACCCCGGTCAAATGACCTTCGCGTTTTTTCGCCGCCTCGATGTTGTGGACGGCTTCGGCGAGTGCCGCCCCGAAGGGGCGAAAGCCGCTATCGTAGCGACCTTTTTCGGCAAGGTTGTAGAGGCGTTGCTCGGCCGCTTCAATTTGCATCGTCGCCGACTCGTCGTTCGTCGAGTCGTAGGCGACGTTGACCATATCTTCGCCCACCTGGATGAGCTGTCGCCGGACCGCGAGATCGTGGATCAGGCGGCCATAGTCCTCGGCGTTGATGATCGTGACGGCGCCGGACGCCAGCCGTTTCATGTAGTCCGGTCCACCAACGACCGCCAGCGCCTCGTCGCGCTCGAAAAGCGCGCGCAACGTCGTCGGGTTGGCGATCTGACCACGGTCGATCAGGCGGGTCATGGCTTCGAAGATCCGAGCGTGGATCGGTTCGAAAAAGTGTTGCGGCGCAAGAAAACCCGAGACCTGAGCCGCCGTGTCGTTGTTGATCAGGATTGCGCCGAGCAACGCCTGCTCTGCTTCGACGTTCTGGGGCGCCGAACGGAGGGCGATACGATCGTTGCGGCTGGCCGGGAGGGCGCTGATCTTCGAGGGTTCGGCCAAGACTGAACTCTGGCTAGCGGTGAGCGGTCCCTTATGTACTCAGTTCCGCGCCGTTGGTCGCGATCGGCATGATCCTTGGGGCGAAGAAGACGCGAATAACTGTGTCCCCAGCCTGTGGACAGCGGGGATCATGCGGGATGGCCGATATGGGCGTTCTCCCAATCGCCGATGTAGTCACGTGTAATGGGCACTGCATCCTGGCGTTTCGCCAACTGAATTTGGAACACCACCTGGCCGCCGTATCGGAACGCGGCTTCACACGCGGCTAGGTAGAACTCCCACATGCGACAAAACCGCTCGTCATAGAGCGCACGAACCTTGTCACGGTTCTCGTTGAACCGACGCCGCCAGTCGCGCAGCGTCGTGGCGTAGTGAAGGCGGAGGACTTCGACATCGGTGACATAGAGCCCGGCTCTTTCGATGGCAGCCGTGACCTCGGACAGGGCTGGGGTGTAGCCACCCGGAAAGATGTATTTGGTCAGCCAAGCGTTGGTCGCGCCCGGACCGTCGGCACGGCCAATCGTGTGTAGGAGAGCGACACCGTCCTCGACGAGCAGGTTTCGAACCTTAGCGAAGAACTCCCGATAGTGGCCGATCCCGACGTGCTCGAACATGCCGACCGACACGATCCGGTCGTAGGTCCCCTGTTCTTTGCGATAGTCCTGCAGCTCGAAGCGAACACGGTCGGCGAGTCCTTCGCTGGCGGCCCGTTCTTGCGAAATCTTGTGCTGCTCGGCGGACAGGGTTACCCCCGTGACATCGACGCCCGCAACCTTCGCGAGATAGAGCGCTAAGCCACCCCAACCTGAGCCGATGTCAAGCACACGTTGGCCTGGGCGCAGCAGCAATTTGGCGGCGAGGTGGCGCTTTTTGTTGGTCTGCGCCTGATCCAGACTGTCATTGGCGCTGGCGTAGTAGGCGCAGGAATATTGCCGATCGCGGTCGAGAAACAGATCATAGAGCGCGCCTGACAAATCATAGTGGTGGGCGACGTTGCGCTGAGCGCGTCCAACGGGGTTATGTTGCGCCAGGCGTCGCCCCAGCACCCGAAGGCGGCCGTACAGTTCCGGAAGCCAGTGACCACCATGGGTCCAGCCGAGGTTCATCATCAGAAGCTCGAGAACGTCGTAGAGGTCGCCGTCTTCGACGGTCACCGTGCCGTCGGCGATCGCCTCGCCGAGGCGTAGGTTCGGATTGGTGAACAGGCGCCGCTGGGTCGCGCGGTCGTGAATCCGGATAGTGGCGGTCGGTCCTGGTGTCGGTCCGGAAAAGACGAAACGCTCGCCGCTCGCCGATACGATGGTGAGCGATCCCTGACGAATCAGCCGTCGAAGCAGTTGCCAAAGAAGCATCGCGCCGAACCACCGACCGGTTTGCGCGATGGTTCGTGCCGTTAGGTTAGAGCGGCCGCAGTCGGCGATGCAATCGCCGGACGGTTACTCCGCCTTTTTGCCCTTCTTTTTGCCCTTCTTTGGGGCTGCCGCCTCTTCGATGGGCTCCGGCGCTGCGGCGGGGGCGGTCGCAGCCGCGTCCGGGACGGCCAATTTGGCGGCGACATCTTCCTCGAAGAACTGCGTCGCTTCCTGAGCCTCCTGCGCGGCGGCGCCGACGATCGACTTGCCGGCGGCTTGAGCGTCCGCTTCGTCCTTGGATCGCGCGACGTTCACGGTCACCGATACGACGACTTCCGGGTGCAGAGCGACCGGAACCTTGGACAATCCAACGGTCTTGAAGGTCGACTGCAGTTGAACCTGGCGGCGGGCGATGGTGAATCCGGCTTCGCTGATCGCATCGGCGACGTCGCGGGCGCTCACCGACCCGTACAACTGGCCGGTCTCGCTCGCTTGACGCAATACAATGACCGCCAGCCCGTCCATCTTCTTGGCGACTGCTTCCGCTTCTTTTCGGCGCTCGAGGTTCTGCGCTTCGAGTTGAACCTTGTGGGCCTCGAACGCTGCCACGTTGTCCTTCGTCGCGCGGAGCGCCTTCTTCTGCGGAAGGAGGAAGTTTCGCGCGTATCCATCGCGCACGGATACGACGTCGCCCATTTGTCCGAGTTTTTCGACGCGTTCGAGTAGGATGACCTGCATGACTTTCTCCGTGCGCGGAGCGACGATGTCGCTCCGAGCCGCTAATCGCTCGCTATTGAAGCACGTACGGCAGCAACGCCAGAAAGCGGGCACGTTTGATCGCCTGAGCGAGTTCCCGCTGCTTCTTGGCCGACACCGCGGTGATCCGACTGGGCACGATTTTGCTGCGCTCCGACACGAAGCGCTGAAGCAGGCGGATGTCCTTGTAGTCGATCTTGGGCGCGTCCTTGCCGGAGAACGGACAGGACTTGCGACGGCGGAAAAACGGCTTGGGACGACCCTGCATAGCCATTAGGAGCCTCCACCAGGCGCGGTGCGATCTACGACCGGAGCCTCGTACTCGTCCCGTCCGTATCCACGACCACGGCCGCGTTCACGGTCGCGGTCGTCTCGCCGATCCTTGTTGCGCAACATGGCGGATTGCCCTTCCTCGAGGACGGGAACGCGAATCGTCATATAGCGAATGACGTCTTCGTCGATCCGCATGTTGCGCTCCATTTCCTGGATCGCCGGGGCAGGGGCGTCGATATTGAGCAGGACGTAGTGCCCCTTGCGATTCTTCTTGATGCGAAACGTGAGGTTGCGCAGGCCCCAATACTCGTTGGACACGACCTTGCCACCACCGGCCTCGATGAGGCCGCTGTAGCGGGTCGTCATCTCCTCAACCTGCTGGGTCGACACGTCCTGACGGACGATGAAGACGTTCTCGTAAAACGCCATAGCACTTGGCTCCTTATGGCTGTTCACGTCCCGGTGCCCGCGAGGCGTTCCGGAACTAGCCGGACGCATTGCCGGCAAGGAGTTATGAAGCGGCGCAATATAGCGATCCGCGGGCGCCGCGCAAGGACTTGGCGTCGCTTGACAGGGCCTGGGTCAAGGCCCCACTAGACCCACGGCAAAGGCGAGGGTCCACGGATATGTCGATCGCATTGGTTTTCCCCGGTCAAGGCTCGCAGGCGGTGGGGATGGGCAAGGAGCTGGCGGAAGCCTTCGTGTCGGCCCGCCACCTGCTTCAGGAGGTCGACGAAGCTCTCGGACAGCACCTGAGCCGCGTCGTGTTCGAGGGGCCTGAGCAGGACTTGCTCCTGACCGAAAATGCCCAACCCGCTTTGATGGCGCAGTCCCTGGCAGCGTTGCGCGTCCTGGAACAGGGCGGGCTCGACCTGAAGGCTCGCGTGTCGTTCGTTGCCGGTCATTCGCTTGGCGAGTATTCGGCCCTAGCGGCAGCTCGCACGTTTGCTGTCGGCGATGCGGCCAAACTGCTGAAGACTCGCGGCAAAGCGATGCAGGCCGCTGTGCCCATGGGGATCGGAGCCATGGCGGCGCTGCTCGGAATCGAACTCGACGCTGCGCGCGAGGTCGCGGCTGCGGCCGCTCAAGGCGAAATATGTTCGGTTGCCAATGACAACGGTGGTGGCCAGGTCGTTGTGTCGGGTCATAAGGCGGCGGTTGAACGGTCGATCGTTCTGGCCAAGGAGCGCGGGGTCAAGCGCGGCCTCCTATTGCCCGTATCTGCGCCGTTTCACTGCGCATTGATGGCGCCCGCTGCAGTGGTGATGGCGAGGGCGCTGGACGAGGTGGCGTTGGCGGCACCGATCGTTAGGGTCGTCCCCAATGTGAGTGTCGCCGCCACGCAGGACGTCGCGACGATTCGCAAACTTCTGGTCGAGCAGGTCACCGCGACGGTGCGGTGGCGCGAGACGATCCTCTATCTCCGGGATCAGGGTGTGACCACCATGGTGGAAGTGGGGGCCGGGAAGGTGTTGTCGGGCCTTGCCAAGCGGGTGGCGCCCGACATCCGGTCCTTCAACGTTTCCCAACCCGCCGATGTCGAGGCTCTGTTCAAGGGCCTTTAGGAGCGATCATGTTCGACCTCACGGGGAAAAAGGCTTTGGTGACCGGTGCTTCGGGAGCGATCGGTGGAGCCATCGCTCGGTCGCTCGTTGCCGCGGGCGCCAAAGTGGCGTTGTCAGGGACACGTGTCGAAGCATTGCAAACTGTCGCACAGGAGTTGGGCGGCGGTACGACGGTCGTAGCGGGTGACCTTGGGGATCCCTCGGCGACGGCGACGCTGGTCGACAAGGCGAGCGAAGCGCTTGGTGGCTTCGACATTCTGGTGAACAACGCCGGATTGACGCGGGACACGCTGGCGTTGCGCATGAAGGACGAAGATTGGCAGCGCGTCCTCGACGTCAATCTGACGGCGGCCTTTCGACTCTCCCGCGCTGCGTTGCGTGGGATGATTCGTCAGCGCTGGGGGCGCATCGTCAACATCACGTCGATCGTGGGCGTGACTGGCAACCCCGGTCAGGCCAACTACGCTGCCTCGAAGGCGGGCCTCATCGGTATGAGCAAATCCCTGGCGGCAGAAGTCGCAGCTCGCGGCATCACGATCAACTGCCTCGCGCCGGGCTTCATCGAGAGTCCGATGACGGCCGCGCTCAACGACGAGCAACGCAAACGACTGTCCGATTCGATTCCGGCCGCTCGCCTTGGGGTCCCGTCGGATATCGGGCCGGTGGTGGTTTTCCTCGCCAGTAACGAGGCGTCCTACATTACGGGGCAGACCATCCACGTGAACGGAGGCATGGCGATGTTCTAGGCGCCTAGCAATGCCCCACGAATTGTGTTAGGAACCTACTATATTCGCGCAACATATGGCCGGATACCCCCAAGGTATGGTGGTAGTTACCGGACTTTCTGAAGACAACACTTAAGGAACTGAGGCATGAGCACCGATATCGCCGCCCGAGTGAAAAAGATCGTCGTTGAACACCTCGGGGTGGAAGAGGACAAGGTCACGGAGGCTGCGAGCTTCATTGATGACTTGGGCGCGGATAGCTTAGATACGGTCGAGTTGGTGATGGCCTTCGAAGAGGAGTTCGGGGTCGAGATTCCGGACGATGCCGCCGAGAAAATCGTCACCGTCAAGGATGCGGTCGAATACCTCAAGCAGAACGCGAAATCCTAGGAGCCTCGCCCGCCGCATAGTTTCGGGATCGCGACGTTGGAATTAAGACGCACCGTCGTTACGGGATTGGGCCTCGTCACGCCTTTGGGCTGCGGGGTCAAAGAAACCTGGGAGCGCCTGCTCGTGGGTCGCTCCGGCGTGAGCGGCATTCAGAGTTTCGATGTTTCCGATCTCCCGAGCAAAATCGCCGGGCAAGTCCCTCAGGGCGATGGCCCGGGGATGTTCAATCCCGATCATTGGGTGTCGACCAAAGACCGGCGCAAGATCAGCGACTTCATCCTCTATGGCATCGCAGCGGCGCAGCAAGCCGTCGACGACGCTGGTTGGAAGCCCGAAGGCGAAGAAGATCGCATCCGCACCGGCGTGATGATCGGATCGGGCATTGGCGGTCTGCCCGCCATCGTCGAAGGAACACTCGTGGTCGAGGAGAAGGGGCCGCGTCGTCTCAGTCCATTTTTCATTCCGTCCGCGTTGATCAACCTCGTGTCGGGCCACGTATCGATCAGGTTCGGCTTCAAAGGGCCGAATCATTCGGTGGTCACTGCGTGCTCAACCGGCGCTCATGCTATCGGGGACGCTGCGCGCTTGATCGCCTTTGGTGATGCTGACGTAATGGTGGCGGGAGGCAGCGAGGCGGCGATCTGTCGCGTCGGGCTCGCCGGTTTTGCCGCGGCCCGAGCCCTTTCCACGGGGTTCAACGACACTCCCGAACGGGCATCGCGGCCATGGGATCGTGACCGCGACGGGTTCGTGATGGGCGAGGGTTCGGGAGTCGTCGTCCTCGAAGAGCTCGAGCACGCTAAGAAGCGTGGCGCTAAGATTTACGCGGAGGTCGTGGGCTACGGCATGTCCGGTGATGCCCATCACATAACCGCGCCGTCCGAGAACGGGGACGGCGCGTTTCGTTCGATGTCGAACGCGCTGAAGCGGGCTCAGCTTGCGCCTTCCGACGTCGACTACATCAACGCCCACGGCACGTCGACCCCACTCGGGGACGAGATCGAGTTGAATGCCGTAAAACGCTTGTTTGGACCTGCGGCCTATCAACTTTCGATGTCCTCGACGAAGTCCTCGATCGGGCACCTGTTGGGGGCCGCTGGGAGCGTGGAAGCGATCTTTTCGATCTTGGCCGTGGCCAACGACGTCGTGCCCCCGACCCTCAACCTCGACAACCCACAGGAGGGTTGTGACATCGACCTCGTTCCGCACCAACCAAAGCAGCGGAAAGTCCGAAACGCGCTTTCCAATTCCTTCGGCTTTGGTGGTACGAACGCGTCGCTGGTGTTTTCTAAGGCGTCGTGAATCCGCCGAAACCGGCGCGTCGGCCTTTTCATTCGGTTCTATTCCTCGGTCTTGCCGTCCTGACGGTGGCTGTTGTTGCGACGGCCGCGCTCGGCTGGACCCTGGGTCGTCTCTACGAGCAACCCGGTCCGCACCGTGAGGCCCGTACCGTCCTCATCCCGCCAGGAGCCGGGCCGACCCGCATTGCCCAGATCTTGGTCGACGCCGGAGTGCTGCAGCGTCCTTGGCTTTTTCAAGCGGCCGGACGGCTTAGCGGTTCGGCCAAACGCCTGAAGGCTGGCGAGTATCTCATCCCGGCGGCGCTCAACATGCATGGCCTACTCGACCTTCTTGTCGAGGGGCGTACGCTCCAGCGTCGACTGACGCTACCCGAAGGGGCCACGGCCGTCGAAGCCTGGCGTATGCTCGCGGCGACCGAGGGATTGGAAGGAGCTCTCCTCACGCGCCCCGCGGAGGGAACGCTGCTTCCGGAAACGTATTTCTTCAGTTACGGCGACCGTCGGATGGCGGTCATCGAACGTATGCAGGAGGCCATGCGCGAGACAGTCGCCCGTGTTTGGCAGGATCGTGCCGAGGGGTTGCCGTTGCGCTCGCCCGAGGAAATGGTGGTCCTTGCTTCGATTGTCGAGAAGGAAACGTCGGTCGAAGAGGAACGTCCCCGCGTCGCCGCGGTGTTTCTCAATCGCTTGCGACGTGGAATGCGCCTCCAGGCCGATCCAACGGTGGTCTACGCACTCACTGGCGGCGATCCGACGTTGGCCCGTCCGCTGACGCGAGCCGATCTCGGCATGGCGAGCCGCTACAACACCTATGTTTCGGACGGATTGCCGCCCGGGCCGATTGCCAACCCCGGGCGGATGTCGCTTCTGGCCGTCGCGCGCCCGATGCAAAGTGATGAACTCTACTTCGTCGCCAACGGGCAGGGCGGCCATGCGTTCGCACGAACGCTCGAAGAACATCAGCGCAACGTCGCGCGTTGGCGCGCAACGAGCGGTCGAGTCGACTGAAGGTTCGCGGAACGGTTAATTTTCCGTCGAGGAGCAGCCCCCATGACCAAACCTGTGCCACCAGAGATTTCGAGCATGACCGGGTTCGGGCGTGCGACCGGCCAGGAGGGGGCTTACCGATGGACATGGGAGGTACGCAGCGTCAATGGTCGTGGCCTCGATGTTCGCTGCCGAGTTCCACAGGGTTTCGAGGTACTCGAAGCTTCGATCAAGCCTCTGGCTGCTCAACGATTCGATCGCGGCAACATCAATCTGTCATTGACCGTCCAACGTGATCACGGGAGCGACACACTTCGGGTGAACGAAGCGGTGCTCAAGCAATTGATCGCTGTCTCCGAACGATTGAGCGCAGCGGGGCGGTTTTCGCCAGTGACCGTCGATGGTCTGTTCTCCGCGCGTGGAGTGATCGAAATTGCAGAAGCTGCCGAAGACGATCAGGTGCTGGCGCGCCGTGACGCTGCGATCGTGGCGACAGCCACCGCCGCGCTCGATGGCCTGTTGCAATCTCGTCGGCGAGAGGGCGAAAAGCTCGGCCGAGTGATCCAAGACCTGTTGGCGGAAATTGGCCAACGAATAACGGCGGCCTCGACTCTGGCCGAGCAGCGTCGGACCACGTGGCGTGAACGGTTTTCGAGCCAGGTCGACGCCCTGTTGACTGATCGTCCCGATCTCTCGGAGGAACGTCTCAACCAGGAGGTCGCCCTTCTCATGGTAAAAGGGGACGTCAGCGAAGAACTGGCACGCCTTACGGCGCACGTCACCGCCGTGGGCGAACTCATGGCCGCGAAGGCCCCCGGTCGCAAGCTCGATTTCTTATGTCAGGAACTCAATCGGGAGGCCAACACCCTGTGCTCGAAGTCGAGCGATGTCGCATTGACGGCGGTCGGTGTCGATCTAAAGGTCGCAATCGATCGTCTGCGTGAACAGGTGCAGAACCTTGAATAGGCCCAATTCTCGAGCGGCCTCGAGCCGCGGCTTCATCTTGGTATTGTCCTCGCCCTCGGGCGCGGGCAAAACCACGCTTTCGCGCGCCCTGCTCGAGGCCAACGGCGACTTCGTGATGTCGGTTTCGGCGACGACCAGGCCGCCGCGGGCGACAGAAGTCGACGGGCGCGATTATTTTTTCGTCGATGACGCCCGATTTGACGAAATGGTCCGTCGCGGCGAATTTCTCGAGTGGGCCAAAGTGTTCGCGCACCGGTATGGAACGCCGGCGGCGCCGGTGCACGAGGCGCTGGCAAACGGTCGCTGTGTTCTGTTCGACATCGATTGGCAGGGAACCCAACAACTTACCCAGCACCGCGACGATATGGTGACTGTCTTTATCCTGCCGCCGACTATGGCCGATCTCACCGATCGCCTGCGTTTGCGCGCCCAAGATACGCCCGAGGTGGTTGCTACGCGTATGGCGAAAGCAGGAGCCGAGATCACGCATTGGAGCGAGTACGACTATGTCCTCGTCAACAGCGATCTCGCGGCCTGTCTGCGGCAGCTCCAGACGATCGTCGAGGCCGAGCGGCTTCGCCGGCAGCGCCAAACGTGGCTCGTGCAGTTTGTTCGCGAGCTCCTCGATCAAGGTCGCTGAGCGCCGAGATTCTCGAACTCGCGCGCCAACGTGCAGAATTCGGCAATCGACAGTTCTTCTGCTCGGCGACGACCGTCGATGCCTGCCGCCGCCAGCCAAGCATCCGTTCGCGCTTCGATCGACTTCAAGCTCGCCCGCAACATTTTTCGACGTTGACCAAAGGCGGCAGCGACGACCCGTGCTAGAACGATCGGACTCGCATCGGCCAAGGGTGTTGCCCGCGGGACCAGGCGAACCACCGTCGAGGTGACTCGCGGTGGCGGCAGGAAAACGCTGCGCGGAATGTCGAAGAGTGTATCGACTTCGCAAAGCCATTGGGCCATCACCGCCAAGCGACCATAGGCTTTCGTTCGTGGTTGTGCGCGCAGACGTTCTGCGACTTCCTTCTGGAACATGAGGGTCATGGTTTGGAAGGTGGTGGGCCGCTCCAGCCATTTGAAAAGCAGCGGTGTTCCTACGTTGTAGGGAAGATTGGCCACCAGGTGCGCCGGGCTCGGCAGCAGGTCCTTTTCGTCGACCCCCATGGCATCACCCGAAATGACGCGAAGTCGATCCGGGTAGACGGCCTTCAGTTCGCCGAGGGCCGCGATACAACGTTCGTCGCGTTCGACCGCGACGACTCCGGCGAATTCCGCTTCGAGCAGGGCGCGCGTCAAGCCTCCTGGGCCCGGCCCAACTTCGTACGCCCAAGCCCCTGCACGGTCGGGAACGGAGCGTACGATCCGCCGCGTGACGTTGAGATCGAGAATGAAATGTTGGCCGAGGGACTTTCTTGTCCACAGGCCATGGTCGCGAATCAGATCGCGCAGTGGCCGGAGGGGGGCTGACACGGGGGTCAGGCGGCCTGATCGCCAGCGTCACGGCGGCTGGCCGCCATTGCGCTGGCGAGGCGAATAGCCGCGATCAGGCTGCTCGGGTCGGCTTGCCCTCGGGTTGCGATATCGAGGGCGGTGCCGTGATCGGGAGAGGTGCGAACAAAAGGCAGGCCCAGGGTGGTATTGACAGCCGAGGAGAACGCCAATGTCTTCACGGGGATTAAGGCTTGGTCGTGATACATGCAAAGCGCGGCGTCATAGCCGCGGCGCGCGCCGGGATGAAACATGGCATCGGCTGCCATTGGGCCCTCGATCAGAACCCCGCGCCGACGCAAGGTGTCGATGGCCGGCCCGATGATCGAGCGTTCCTCGGTTCCGAGTGAACCGCCTTCGCCGGCGTGAGGATTCAACCCGGCCACCGCAATGCGCGGCCGATCGATGGAAAAATCTCGCTGCAGACTGTGGTGCAGCGTCAGACCACATCGCACGATTTCCTCGGCCCGCAAGGTCGCGACGGCTTCGGCGAGTGGCCGATGGATGGTGACCGGTACCGTCCTGAGGCCGGGCGCACACAGCATCATCACGGGCCGCACGTCCGGACCGCTCAGTTCCGCGAGATACTCGGTGTGGCCTGGGGCGTGGAATCCCGCGTCATACAGGGTTTTCTTATGAATCGGATTGGTAACCACCGCGCTCGCACGACCGGTCATGGCGTTTTCGACGGCGCGATCGATGGCGCGAATGACGGCTGGAGCGTTTTCGTTCCGTGGCTCGCCAAGACACTCCGGTGCGGCCAACAGCTCAGACAGGACGGGCAACGCGAGTGGGAACGCGTTGGCCGCCTCCTCGGGATGGTCGATGAGCGCCAACCGCAACGAGAGGCCAAAACGGTGGGCGACGGCCGACAGCCATGCCGGGTCCCCGATAACGAAGAACGCGGGAAGGTCACCTCGGGCGAGCCAAGCCTTGATGGTGATCTCGCCGGAGATTCCTGCAGGTTCGCCCATCGTGACCGCAATCGCGGCGGGCTCTCGTCGCATCATCGAATTTCGATCAGGCCGTCGCGGCGAAGATCGCGTAAGTAGCGTCTCGCCATCATGTCGAGTTTGGTCTGGCCGAGCGTGTTCTCGACGGCACGTCGTTGCGCGAGATTGTTCGGGGTGTCCCGTTCGCAGACCGCGAGAACCTGAATCCCGGCCTCGGTGCGGACGGGAGTGCTTGCCTTGCCGACGGGCAGGTTCTCGATTGCACGACGTAACTGTTCGGGGACATCGCGAAGTCTGACCGAACCTAGGTCACCCGAGTCGCGCGATTTCAGGTCCGCGATCACCCGATCCATGTCCTCACAGGACGCAATTGAAGCTGCGATCTGGCTGGCGAGCGCCGTTTGTGTCTGAACGGCATCGCGTGGCGCATCGGGCCGCAGAGGCAGGAGAACCTGTTTGAGCCGAACACGGGCCTCGCCCAAATCGCCCCCGGTCCGTCGATCGCGAACCTGGAGCACATAGATGCCCTCACGGGTGACCACGGGGTCGGTCACGGAGCCCGGCTGGGTATCGCGCACGGCCCGTTCGACCGCTTCAGGCAGCCGTGTAACGCTGACCCAGCCCAGGTCGCCCGAGGTTTGTGCGGATGACGCCTGGGAGACTTGCCGCGCCAGGTCGCCAAACGAGGCGCCACCCCGGACCTGACGCACCAACTCGGCCGCTACACGCGTCGTTTCATCACGCCGCTCAGGGGAATCCAGTGCCAGAAAGATCTCGCTGAGTTGGACCTCGATCTGGCCTTCACTCTCGGCCGATCGTCGCAACGCCTCCTCGATCTCATCTTGCCCGACAACGACGCTCGGTCGCAGGCGCTGGCGAACCAACTTGCTCCAGGAAATCTGCGCCCTCAACTGGTCGGCGAGCGTGGTTAGATCGACGCCGGAGCGCGCCAGGGCACGCTCGAGCTGACCCGGCTGGAACTGGTTCTGTTTCTCGATGAATTGAATCCCCTCGTCGACTTCGGCTTCATTGACGCGAATGTTCAAGCGCTTGGCTTCCTGGAGTTGCAGGCGCTCTTCGATCAACGTGTTCAGCACCTGGCTTTCCAGCCGGCGTAGCAGCTCGGGGTTCGGTCGGGCACCCGAAGTAGCGACAACCAATCGAACGCGTTGATCGATATCGAAGGCCGAAATGGCCTCGTCGTTGACGACCGCGGCAATTCGCATCACCTGTGCCGCAGCCGGGGGTACGATTGGCCCAGCCACCACGAGGGTCATCAGCACAAGATGGCGAAACAGGCGCGTGCGCATCCTCATCCCAACGTCTTCAGCCGAACTCTGACCGAAAAACTGGTCGATGGTTCGACATCACGGTCCCGCGTGTAGTCGCGTACGAAGTCGACGCCCAGATCCAAGCACTCGTCCTCGTAGAATACACCAGCGGCGGACTTAATGGCGCCGCCGGTCGAGGTCAAGTCGTGACGGGTTGCAGCCCGGACCGACCAGAATTGGGCCACCTTGGCTCGCGCCGCGAGGCTCAGTTCCTCGCGCGGTGCGAGGGCATCATCAATGAGTTCGCGACTCAGCTGAACGTAGGTCAGGTTTACCCGATAGTCGCGCGGCCCGGCGTCAACCCCGAGTTCGTGACGCCGCAAGCCCAAGGTGTCCTTGTCGAAGCGAAACCGCTCATAGAGCTGTAGGTTTGGCATCGGCGAAAAATCGAGCCGGGACACGTAGTCGGATCGGTAGCCTTCGAGGCCGCTCTTCCGGGCGAACGTGTCGTCGGCATGGCCGCGAAACGTCTGACCGAGCAGCGCGGTGACAGAGTGACCGTCGAAGGAATAGATGCCGTACTTGAGGCCGAGATTGGCCCGCGGGCCGCCTTCGACGCGATCGAAACCCGGGAAGCGGGACGACGTGAACAGGTTCGTATCGTCGAACTCAAAGTTCCGGCTATCTTCGTTCGGAATGCGACCGGGATTGCCGCCATAGGGGCTCACCACGAAATTGGCGATCGGCGTCAGAGACTGATAGGACGCTTGCTCGCGTCGCACGAAGGGGAGCCGCCAGTCGACCGTGACCTGCGGCAGGGCACGACCGACGAATCCATCGTCGGTGGGGGCGTGCGGCGCAGGCGACTGAGCGGCGTCGGTGACGTAGTACCCGTCGCCGCGTAGCTCTGCTTTGAGCGTCGTCACGTCGCCCATCGCCCCGTAGTAGGGGACCTGCCACGCCCCGCGCAGCACCGTTCGTGTCACGTCGCTCCCGGCGTTGCGCGAAAGCGACAAGAAGTTTGCATCGAAACGAAACGTGTCGCCGTATCGCCCGGCGTCACTGATGTAGTTGTAGTCGAGCAGGGGCAGTGCATACGGGGTCTGCCCGGGGTCGTCCGTCGAGCGCAGCCCTTGGAAGGCGTAGGCGTTTGCCGAAGCAAACGAGCGCCCACGCGCCCCTTCGACGAACAGCCGCGAGCGCAAGATGTCGTCGCTCCCGAAACTGTACTTCTTCAGGTACGTATCGTCGCTAGCCCGCGCGGCCTGAAACCCCCAGCGCCACGTGTTGTCGATGTCGAAACGGCCCTGCCCGCGGACATGGGATCGATCGTCCTTCTTGTTCGTTCGGCGGTTGAGGTCGTCGCGGCGGTCGGGGCGCGTGTAGCTTCCCGTGAGATCGAAGGCGCCGGTGCGCGTCCGTTGCCGGTATTCGCTGCTGAGAACCGGCCCTTCTTGCGAGGTGTAGAGTGGGGTGACGGTGGTGTCGATGTGCGGCGCAATAGCGAAGTAGTAGGGGGTCTCGACTTTGGTTCCGAGTTTCGACGAACGACCGAACGAAGGCGCCAGGAATCCGCTCCTGCGATCCACGCTGGGATCGGGGTGCGAGAGGTAGGGCGTGTAGAGGATCGGGACGCCATAAATCTCGATCCGGGCGTCGTTGTATTCGACCTGCTTCGCCGCTTGGTCGTGTGTGACTCGGGAGGCCCGGACCGCCCAGATCGGCGGGCGTTGGGGATCATTCGGGCAGACGTCGCATGGCGAGTAGAGGGCCTTCAGCATCCGGGTGCGATTGCCATCGTCACGTCGCGCGATGGCGGCGGTGACCCGGGCGTTGTCAGCAAGGCGCCCTTTGAATTGTTCGATGGTTCCGTTGCGCAGCTGATCGCGCAACTCCATGCGATCCGCAAACAGCACCGTTCCGTCGGTCTCGAGGAGACTGACGTTTCCTTCGGCGATCACGGTATCCGAACGCTGGAAGTATGTGATTCGTTCGGCAAGGAGTATGCGCCCGTCGGTCGAAACTTCGACGTCTCCGATCGCACTCACGGAGCCAGCAGTCTCGTCGTAGCGCAGTTCGTTGGCCAGCATGAGGAACCGGCGCTCACCGGACGCCTCCGCCGAGAATCCCGGACGAGCCATCCAGCAAACGACCAGGACGAGCGCGATCCCGATCCAGCGGAGCACGACGGCTGACACGATTAGCCGTCCTCGAAGTGCAGAAGCAGGGCCAGACCGAGCAGCGCTGTCACGCCCACCGGCGTCCAGGCGGCCGCCAGCGGCGGCACCTTGCCCGACATGCCCAGCGCCAGGACCAAGTCCGAGACGACGAACAACGCGAATCCCGTGGCGGCCCCCCCGGCGACGAGCAACCCGGTGGCGCCACGGCGAGTCAGGCGCAGCGAGAACGTCGCGGCAATCAACACCGTGGCGGCGAGGAAGAACGGCAAGGACAGCACCGAATGCCAATGAACCCGATAGCGACGTGCTGCGAAGCCCGCCTCTTGCAACAGTTCGATGAACGCCGGGAGCGCCCAGAAAGACAACGTTTCGGGCGCGGCGAAGCTGTCCTGAATCTCCTTCAACGTCAGATTTGTCGGCAACTCCGAGTGCGCGACTGTGCGTGCTGGGCGATCCGGGCTCGAAAGAATCGCATCGCGCAGTCGCCAGTGTCCCTCCGAGAGTTCCGCTAGACGCGCATCAAGGCGCTCGACGAATCGATCGCCGCTGCCCTCGTAGCGGAAGATCACGACATCGCGGAACTCGGTGCCCTGCTGAGACACGGACTGCGCATGGATCACCGAGCGACCGCCGGGGTCCGCCTGGCGCAACCACAAGCCGCTCGAGGACACCGCGAGCAAACTCGAGCGGCCGTGAAGATACTTGGCCTCCAGGTTGTCATGGCGACTCGCCATGACCGCCGCCAGCGGATTGACAACCGCAATGACGAAGGCGCCGAGCGCCACGGCAATGATCAAGGCGGGCAACAAGAATTGCCAGACCGAGACACCAGCGGCACGCGCCACAATCAACTCGTGGGTTTTGGTCAGCCGCAGGAACGCGTACATCCCGCCGAACAAAAAGGCAAAGGGGAGAATTTTCTGCAACACGGTAGGCAGGTTGAGCAACGCGAGGCCCAACACGATTAGGAAGGTCACCTCGGGTCGATCCGCCGAACGGCGAAGCAATTCGACAACCTCGATCAGGAGGATCAAGGCGCTCAACACGGCGAGGGCGAGGACGATGCCGTGGAGGAAATGGCGACCGAGATAGATGGACAACGTCCAGGAGACACGCATCAGGTGGTCCCCCGGGCTAGCAATCCACGCCCCAACGGCCGGCGGGGATACGCGGCCAGAAACAGCCCGCCCGCGATGGCCGCCAATCCGTGCACATAGAGCAATGGGATCAGGTAGGGCGACCTACCGAGAATCGGTACGAGGCCCAAACCCACGAGCTCGAACAATACCGCTGCAAGCGCGACAACCGCGACGCGCCCCCAACGCTGGCGTCGACTGAATTGGCTCCACATCAGGGTGGCGAGGGCGATGGCGGCCAGCGCCGTGGGGTAGAGCGGAATCGTCAACCGGCGGTGCGCTTCGACCAGGAAACGCGTCCGATTCTTGATGTCGTCGAGGTTCGAGCTGGGCTGCAACAACTCGTGCAAGAAGCGCTCGCTGCCCTCCCGCCACCTCGTTTCAGGCGCCACGGCGAAGCCACCGAGATCGAACGCATATTCGTCGAAGTAAAGCCAACTCAGCTGCCCGCGAGCCTTGTCGAGTTCCTGGCGATGCCCCGCCGCGAGTACGAACCGTGGGCCATCGGCGGTCGACACCAATGAACCTCGCTCCGCAATGATCGTAACCGGGCGGCTCGGATCGCGAGCGTCGTGGACCAACAACCCGAGGAGTTCGCCGTCGGAGACGCGCTCCCGGACGTAGGCTGTCACCCCCGTGACCACCTGGGTGAAAGCCCCCTCCTGCAGGAGGATGGAGGCAACGTTGTTGCGCACGACGAATTGCATGTCCTTGAAGGTGCGATAACCGGCCGGCGCGAAATACGTCGTCAGGCTGAGCATGATGCCCCCGACCATCCCCGCCAGCAGCAGCGCCGGCATGACGAAACGCCATGGACCGAATCCGGCTGCCCGCATCACGATGGTCTCGCTATCGGCCTCCAGGCGCAGGTAGACGACCATCACCGCGCAGACCATGGCAATCGGCAGGATCATGGTCAGAAAACCAGGAAGCAACAGCAGGGTCAGGTAGAGGAAGTCCCCGAGCGAAAGCCCTTTGTTGATGATGAGATCGAGAAACCGCAGGCCCTGCATGAGCCAGACGACCCCGGTCAAGGCGATCGTGATGAAGCCGAGGGGGCCGAGCAGCTGAACGAATATGTAGCGGCCGAGGCTGCTCACGGGGCGATTATAACTAAGAAAATCAATGTCAAAACCGGTGTTTCTTCAACCTTTACCGATTTCCAACGCGAGCCTCGTGAGTAAGATGCGCATGACCAAAGGCAACTTCCGTCGGAGAGGGACTCCATGAAGATCAAATTCGCCGAGTTTGCGTTGCCTAGAAGCGGCGCACTGGTGGTCGGCGTCACCGAAGGGCGCAAACTGACCCCGAGCGCGGAGCGCGTGGACCTGCGCATGAAACGGACGCTGAGCCGAGCGATCAAGAACAGTCGCTTCAAGGGGGAGAAGGGTCAGTTCCTCGAGGTTGCTGCTCCCACGGGTCTTTCCATCACGCGCGTCATCGCGGCTGGACTGGGCAAGGCAAACGAGCTCAATGCGCTGGCTTGGGAAAGCGTCGGCGGGGCCATCGTCGGTCGGGTGAATGCCGCTGGCGATCGAGACGTCGCGATTGCCGTGGACGAGATTACCGATTCGCCGCGCGACGGAACGTCCGCCGCGGCTGACGTCGGGTTTGGTGCCCGTCTCGGGAGCTACCGCTTCGATCGCTACCGGACCAAGGAGCCCGCCGAAAAAAAACCGACGCTCAAGATGGCGACCGTGATGGTCAAGGACGCGGCCAAGGCGAAGCGTGCCTACGGAGCCAAGGACCGGTTGGCCGATGGAGTCTTCCTGACGCGGAACTTGGTCAGCGAGCCAGCCAACGTGATCTTCCCGAAGGCCCTCAGTGAACGGGCCCAGGCCCTCAAGGACTTGGGCGTGAACGTCGAGGCTCTCGGCCGTGAACGAATGAGGGAGCTCGGGATGAACGCGCTCCTCGGTGTGGCTCAAGGCAGTGCCAACGAGCCCCAATTGATCGTGATGCATTACGACGGAAGCGCTGGTGCCCAGGAACAGCCGATCGCCTTTGTCGGAAAGGGTGTCACGTTCGATTCGGGCGGCATCTCGATCAAGCCGGCTCAGGGCATGGAAGAAATGAAGTGGGACATGGCCGGGGCCGGGGCGGTCATCGGAACGATGCACGCCTTGGCGGCTCGAAAAGCCAAGGTCAATGTCGTCGGAATCGCCGGGGTGGTCGAAAACATGCCGTCTGGGACCGCGCAACGGCCAGGCGACATCGTTCGTTCGATGTCGGGACAGACCATCGAGGTCATCAACACCGACGCCGAGGGTCGACTCGTGCTTGCCGATGCCCTTTGGTACACCGCGGACCGCTTCAAGCCGCGACTCATGGTCGATCTCGCCACGTTGACCGGGGCGATTATCATTTCGCTCGGGGACCAGTACGCAGGTCTGTTCAGCAATGACGACGATCTGTCGGAAAAGCTGACCAAGGCCGGCAAGGCGGTGGGCGAGGAGCTCTGGCGCTTTCCCCTGAGCAAGGCCTACGACAAGCTGATCGATAGTCCGATAGCCGACATGCAGAACATCAGTTCCGGGCGTGGCGCTGGGAGCATCACCGGTGCGCAGTTCATTCAGCGCTTCGTCGGCAAGGTACCATGGGCGCACCTCGACATCGCGGGTGTGGCTTGGTCCAAGAACGATCGTCCGACGGTTCCCAAGGGCGGAACTGGATTCGGCGTGCGCTTGCTCGATCGTTTCGTGGCCGACAACTTCGAGTCCTGACCGACTTGCCGGAGTTCAGCTTCTACCACCTCCAACAAGCACCGTTGGATCGTGCGCTGCCTCGGTTGCTCGAGCGCGTGATCGAGCGTGGGATGCGGGCCGTCGTCTTGGCGGGAAGCAACGAGCGGGTCGAGCACCTGAACGCCATGCTATGGACCTACGATCCTGATTCGTTTCTTCCCCATGGCGCCTCCAGCGACGGCATGATCGAAGATCAGCCGATTTTTCTCACCGCCCAAGAAGAGAACCCCAATGGCGCCAAGGTCCTGGTGCTTGTCGACGGCGGGGCCGTGGCTTTCGCCCGACAGTTCGAACGTTGCCTCGATCTGTTCGACGGTAGCGATGCGGAAGCGGTTGGCCGGGCCCGGGATCGTTGGAAGGAAGCCAAGGCGGCTGGCTTCGACGTCACCTATTGGCAGCAGAACGATCAGGGGCGTTGGGAAAAAACGGCCTGACCCTTGCCCGGATCGGCCCCGGTCCCGTATAAGGCGCCGGCCTGTCGACAGGAGTTTCCCATGGCCACCGAACGAACGCTTTCGATCATCAAGCCCGACGCAACGCGGCGGAATCTGACCGGCAAGGTCAACAGCAAGTTCGAAGCGGCGGGGCTGCGGATCGTCGCCCAGAAGCGCCTGCGGCTGACGCGGGCTCAAGCCGAAGCGTTCTATGAGGTGCATCGCAGCCGACCGTTCTTCGACAGCCTGTGCACGTTCATGACGTCGGGGCCGGTCGTCGTTCAGGTTCTGGAAGGCGACAACGCGGTCGCCAAGAACCGAGAGGTCATGGGCGCGACGGATCCGGCCAAGGCAGCACCGGGAACCGTTCGCAAGGAACTCGCCGAATCGATCGAGGCCAATTCCGTGCACGGTTCGGATTCACTCGACAATGCGGCGAAGGAAATCGCTTTCTTCTTCGCAGAAACCGAAATCGTCCGCTAACGCTCGAGCGAAGGATTGAATAGCGCCGTCGGCGGGCCCGCCCGACCGTCGATGTAGGCTACGTCGCCCACCACTCGCACGCGCCCCTCAGCCATCAGGCGCAGCGCTAGCGGATAGATCTTGTGCTCGCAGGCAAGAATGCGAGCAGCGAGGGTTTCCGGCGTGTCTTCTGCGAGTACGGGGACGACGGCCTGAGCGATGATCGGTCCTCCGTCGACTTCAACCCGAGGGATATGAACGGTGCAGCCGCTAAAGCGGACACCTGCGGCGATCGCGCGTTCGTGGGTACGTAGCCCTGGGAACGCCGGTAGCAGCGAAGGGTGGATGTTCAGCTGCCGATCGTGCCAACGGGAAATGAAGTAGTCGGTCAACACGCGCATGAAACCGGCATGGCACACGAGTTCGACGGCGTAGTGTCTGAGGCGCGCGTCGAGCGCCGCCTCGAACGTCGGCCGATCACCGAAGGCTTTGTGATCGACCACTTCCGCCGCAATGCCGAAGGCCCGCGCACGATCGAGACCCGGGGCGCCGGGCCGATTGGATAGGACGACGACGATCTCGGCGGGATAGCCCGGATCCTGGCACGCGTCGAGCAGGGCTTGGAGATTCGTCCCCTGCCCTGAAATCAACACGCCGACCTTCAGTCGCGCCATGCGTCCTCAGCATGATCGATGTCGACCACGCTTTCTCCCGGTCGACGAACGATGCGGCCGATCTCCCAGGCGCTTTCCCCCGTCGAGCGCAACACGCTGAGAACGCGGTCGGCGTTCGTCGCAGCGACGACCGCCGCCATGCCGATGCCGCAGTTGAAGGTCCGCAATAGATCGCCCAGCGGAATCCCGCCCGCCCGCTGCAGCCAACCAAAGACGGGTGGCAGCGGCCAGCGGCGCGCGTCGAGCTGGGCCGAATGCCCCTCCGGCAGCACGCGCGGCAGGTTGTCGATGATGCCGCCTCCGGTGACGTGAGCCAGGGCCTTGACCAAGCGCTCGCGGTGAAGTGCCAGGCAGGACCGCACGTAAATGCGAGTCGGTCGGAGCAATGCCCGGCCGAGCAAGACGCTGGGTTCGAAGGGAGCGGGCTGCCGATAGTCGACTCGTGCGTGTTCGACGACCTTGCGGACCAGGGAATAGCCGTTCGAGTGCACGCCGCTGGAGGCCATGCCGATGATCACGTCGCCCTCGGCAACCGATCGTCCGTCGACAATCTGGTCGCGTTCGACGGCCCCGACCGCGAAGCCGGCGAGGTCGAAGTCTCCGCGCCGATAGAGGCCGGGCATCTCCGCCGTTTCGCCACCGATTAGTGCGCACTCGGCATCGCGGCATCCCTCTGCGATCCCGGCGATCACCTGCTTGGCGGCGGCGACATCGAGCTTGGATGTCGCGTAGTAGTCGAGGAAGAACAGGGGGGAGGCTCCCTGAACCACGACATCGTTGACGGACATGGCCACCAGGTCGATGCCGATGGTCGTGTAATCGCCGAGTTCGATGGCGATCAGCAGTTTGGTTCCCACACCATCGGTCGAGGCGACGAGAATCGGATCGCGAAAGCCGGCGCCCTTCAGATCGAAGAACGCCCCGAAACCGCCGAGGGCAGCGTCGGTACCGGCTCGGACCGTCGACCGGGCTAGCGGTTTGATTTCTTCGACCAAGGCATCGCCGGCGTCGATGTCCACGCCGGCATCGCGATAGGTCAGGCCGTTTCTTCCGGAGGGAGGGGCAGACGATGTCATCAGAACGCGTTCCCTCGACCGGCACGTCGGTTGATGGTCGAAATGCTCATGAGCTATGGTGCTTGAGCCGCGCGGGAGAATAGCGATCCGTCATCACCTTGCAATGGGTCCTCTCGCCTTAGGGCGCCGCGTCATGGCGACCCTCGGGTTGTGGTGCACCTTGATGATCACCGCGACGGGCGTCGGTGCCCAACCGACGATGATCGTAAGCGGGATCACCGTGGACGCTAGCGCGGATTCGACGACGCTCGCTCGCGACCAGGCCCTAGCGGATGGGCAGCGACGAGCCTTCGATCGATTGCTGCGACGGCTCGTGCCGCGGTCGGATCATGGCGCGCTGCCACGCGTCGATAGCGCCAGGTTGGCCGGTCTCATTGAGAACTTTGAAGTCGAAGAAGAACGAAGTTCTTCAAGACGTTACATAGCAAAGCTAACGTTTAGATTTAGGTCGGAAGAGATCCGCCGGTTGCTGCGGGAATCGGATTTGGCGTTCACCGAAACCGTTGCCCGGCCGCATCTCGTGCTCCCCATCGTCGAGGCCGGCGGCGTGGCCCTATTGTGGGAAGACGGCAACCATTGGCTGGCGGCCTGGCAGCGCCGCACGCTCGATCGGGAATCGCTTTTCCCCCTGGTGGTGCCACGGGGAGACGGCCGCGACCAGATCGTAGTGGCGGTCGCTCCTCCGACGCGTGGGGAAGAAGCCCGGTTGCTCGCCTTGGCAGAACGATATGAGCTGCGCGACGCGCTGCTCGCCCGGGCTGTCCTGGACACCGAAGCAGGAGGCGGCCGGCCACGCTTGCAGGTCACGCTTCGTCTGATCGGAAGCGCGATCGCATCCTCGCCGGTCCAGGTGGTCGTCATAGGCGAATCCCTTGAGAAACTTCCGGAACTCTATGGCGAGGCCATCGACCGCGTGATAACCCGGCTCGAAGAAGACTGGAAGCGCGAAAACCTTCTTCGGCTCGATAGTTCCGATCGCGTCAGCGCCCGCGTACCAGTTCAAAGTTTGGCCCATTGGGTCGATGTGCGACGTCGCCTCGCTCGTCTTCCGATCGTCAAGAGTGTCGAGGTCGCGGCGTTGTCGCGAACCGATGCCCAGATCGTCATTGAATATTTCGGGGACATCGTCCAGCTACAGGGAGCCTTGGGTCAGATGGACCTCGTTCTCACCGAGCGCGACGGGTTCTGGACGTTGTCGGCGCGACAACCTGCCTCGCGCACAGCGCCCAATCGCTGAGTCGGCTCCTTGACCGTCCCCAATCTCATCAGTCTCTGCCGGTTATTCTCGGTCCCGCTGATGGTGTGGCTGTTGGTCACCCGGCAGCCGGAATTGGCGTTCTGGGTGTTCATTGCGGCCGGCGTATCGGATGCCATCGACGGCTTGATCGCCAAACACTTCGGGCAGTCGTCGCAGCTAGGGGCCTACCTCGACCCGATCGCCGACAAAGTCATGCTGGTCAGCATTTATGTCGTTCTGTCGACGCAGGGAGCGATTCCTAGCTGGGTCGCGATACTCGTGGTGTCGCGTGACGTTCTGATCGTCGGTGGGCTTCTGCTCTCCTCGGCGATCGGGCTGACGATCGCCATGCACCCGTTTCTGGTGAGCAAGGTGAACACGCTGGTCCAGATCATCGGGGCGGGGATAGCCCTGAGCCATCTCGGGTATGGCATCGATTTCGGCCTGCTCGAACTCGGAACCTACTATGCGATCGCCATCACGACGATCGCCTCCGGCACGATCTACGTCATACACTGGGCACGTATTGCGTCCAGTGCCGAAGGTCCCAAATGACGGCCCGCCTGCAACTGGCCTACTGGATCGCCATGGCGATTCTGATCGGCCTCTTGATCTATGCCCTGCGCAGCGTCCTGCTGCCCTTCGTGGCCGGGCTCGCCGTCGCGTATTTCTTGGATCCGGCCGTCGATAGAGTCGAGCGGGCGGGCCTGTCGCGAACTTGGTCGACCGCGGTCATCACGCTGCTCTTTTTCGCGTTGGTGGCGACAATCGTCGTGCTCGTCGCCCCACTGGTGCAGGGCCAGGTTCTGCACCTTGTCGAATTGTTTCCGACCTATCTCAAACGGGTCCAGGAGATCCTGACCCCGGTCATCGAGCGCGTGATGGCTTACGTGCCGGCAGGCGACGCCCAACGCCCCTCCGACGCCGCGGGTTTGGTCGCCGAAAACGCCGGGCGTCTGGTCAACGGTGTGCTCGGATCGCTGTGGAGCGGCGGGCTCGCGTTCTTCAACATCTTGTCGCTCATGTTCATCACGCCGATCGTCACCTTCTACCTGCTGCGAGATTGGGATCGCATTCTCAGAACGGTGGACGGCCTGTTGCCGCGCCAACATGCCGAGACCATTCGCACCCAATGCAATCTGATCGATCAGGCAATGGCGGGCTTTCTCCGCGGGCAAGCGACTGTGTGCCTGGCACAAGCCGCAATCTATGCCGTGGCGCTGTCGCTGCTCGATCTGCGGTTCGGGTTGGTGATCGGTTTGCTCGCTGGTTTTCTTGCGTTTGTACCCTATGTCGGCCTACTCGTTGGACTGGTCACGGCTCTCGTCTTTACGATCCTGCAGCACGGATTCGATGTCGGTCACATCGCCCCGGTCGTCGGAGTTTTTGCGCTGGTCCAGATCGTCGACGGTGGGTTCCTGACTCCGCGTTTGGTCGGAAGCCGGGTCGGGTTGCATCCCGTTTGGATCATCTTCGCGCTGTTGTCGGGGGGCGTGTTGTTCGGTTTCGTCGGTATTTTGCTGGCCGTACCGATTGCCGCGGCTGTCGGCGTGCTCGTTCGTTTCGTCCTCGGCCGGTATCGCTTGTCACGGTTGTTTACCGGGCCGGATGAGGCGCCGGAAAGCGGTGGATGAGCGGACAACTCTCGCTGCGTTTGCCGCATCGATCGGCGCTCGATCGCACCGACTTCCTCGTAGCGACGCCCAACGAGAGTGCCGTTCGCTGGATCGATCGCTGGCCCGATTGGCCGAACGGTTCGCTCGCCGTCTATGGCCCGCGCGGCTCGGGAAAGACCCATCTCGCCCATGTTTGGTGCAAGTCGAGCGGCGCCGTGCTGGTCGACAGGGCGATGATTGCCTCGATCGAGCCGCCGGTTCTCGTCGAGCGGGGTCACGCGCGCATCGCGTTGGACGAAGCCGGCGACACCGGCGACGACGAACGTCTCCTGCACTTGATCAATTCGATCCGCGCCCAACAGGGTTCGCTGTTGTTGATATCCGAGGCGCCGCCATCGAGCTGGCCCTGCGCGCTACCGGATCTCGTGTCGCGTCTTCGCGCGATTGCCGCTGTCAGGATCGGGTCGCCCGACGATACGCTGCTCGCCGGCATCATGGCCAAGCAGTTCGTTGAACGCGGCATCGTCGTTGGCGAGGAGGTCGTTCGCTACCTGGTACCGCGAATCGAACGAACCTATGAGGCTGCCGGGTCTTGTGTTGCTTGGCTCGATCAGCGCTCGCTCGAGGCCCGGCGCCCCGTTTCTCTGCCATTCGTCATCGAAACGCTGCAGCGTGACCCCCCGTCGTACTTTCACAGCGCCGCCGCTCCGCCCGACTAGCCCGTGAGCGCCAACATCCTCGGAGTTACGAAGCGTTCGAGTTTGAAAAGTCCACGATCGGCCTTGGACCAATCGTCGTCGAACTCGAGCACCGCCAAACCACACGTCGGGAACTTGTCGAGCAGAGCCTGCCGCTCCGGCGTGTCGTCCTCGGCGGCCAGGCGCATGGCGGCCTCCTCGATTCCGGGGCTGTGGGCGACAATCATGACCGAACGGGCCGTCGCGGGCTGATGTTGGACGGCCGTGATCAGATCGTCTGCAGACGCCAAATAGAGGTCATCGGATATCTGCCGGTTGGCGTGCCCGTTCCACGATGCGGCGCCCGCGACAAGCCGCAGGGTTTCCTGCGTTCGCTTGGCCGAGGAACACAGGATGACCTCGGGATTCAACCCCTTTTTGCGAAGGAACGCGCCAATTGTCACACAGTCCCGGATCCCGCGCTCGATCAGCGGGCGATCACGGTCGATCGGAGTACTTTCGGCAGGAGCCGCCTTGGCATGCCTTAAGAGAATAACCGTCCGCTTCACACCGTCCTCGACCTTGGATCGACCGCTCTCGCACCAGCCGGGAAGGCGCTGTCACGTCACGGTCATATTTCGCTAACATCTTCGCCGGGCCCGCAACCCACCGCAACCGACTTAGACATGCCAAACGCGACCGTTCAAAGGCCGATCTCCCCCGGCGATCCCGTAGCCTTGATGCAATCGCCAGAACGTTTCATCAACCGCGAACTCTCTTGGTTGGCGTTCAATGAGCGGGTGCTCGAGGAAGCGGGCAACCGCCAGAACCCCGTGTTGGAGCGGGTTCGCTTTCTCTCGATATCCGGCGGAAATCTGGACGAATTCATCATGGTGCGCGTGGCCGGACTCTATGGCCAGGTGCGGGCAGGGGTCGAAGCCACGAGCCAGGATGGCCGAACGCCGAGCCAGCAGTTGGAGGAGGTTCTTGGGCGAACGAAGCTGCTGCTCGACCGTCAACAGCAGGTCTGGCGCAATCTCAAAGCCGACCTCGCCGCGAGTGGGATATCGGTGCTCGGCGTCGCCGACCTCACCGGGGAGGATCGCACCTGGCTCGAAACCCGATTCCTCGATCGGATCTTCCCGGTGTTGACGCCGCTCGCGATCGACCCGGCCCATCCTCTACCGTTCTTGCCCAATCAAGGGCTCGGACTTTTGCTGCAGCTGCGGCGTGGCTCTGACGGCGCGGTGATGAACGCGTTGGTACCTTTGCCTCGTCAAATCGACCGATTCATCCGCATACCGGGCCAACGTGTGCGCTTTATCGCACTGGAGCAGGTCGTCGAACTGTTCTTGACCCAGCTTTTCCCGGGCTACGAGTTGCTCGGTCTCGGTGCGTTTACGGTGTTGCGCGACAGTGACATCGAGATCGAGGAGGAAGCCGAGGATCTGGTTCGCCTATTCGAAACAGCGATGAAGCGCCGTCGTCGCGGAACCCTCATTCGTCTCAAGGTCACGGCAGGGATGCCGTCATCGCTGATCCAGTTCTTGAGGGACGAACTAGCCATGGACGAACGTTCCATGATTGTCGTCGACGGTATCGTCGGAGTCGCCGACTTGCGCCAGCTGATCGCCTCGGATCGATTGGATCTTCAGTTTCCACCGTTTCGCCCCCGTTTCCCGGAACGCATCAGCGAGTTCGGTGGCGACTGTTTTGCGGCGATCCGGCAGAAGGACTTTATCGTCCATCATCCCTTCGAGAGCTTCGATGTCGTGGTGCGTTTCGTGCAGCAAGCCGCTGCGGATCCCGACGTTCTCGCGATCAAGCAGACGCTCTACCGGACCAGTGATGACTCGCCGATCGTTCACGCTCTGATTGCCGCTGCCGAGGCGGGAAAGTCCGTGACGGCACTGGTCGAGCTGAAGGCCCGATTCGACGAAGAGGCGAACATCCGTTGGGCGCGCGATATGGAACGGGCCGGCGTGCAAGTCGTGTACGGCTTCATTCGCCTCAAGACCCACGCCAAGGTTTCGCTCGTCGTCAGGCGGGAAGGCGACAGCGTGCGCAGTTACGTCCATTTTGGTACCGGCAACTATCACCCGGTCACCGCCACGACCTACACCGATCTGTCGTTCTTTACCTGCGATCCGGCGCTGTGTCGCGATGCTGCCCATCTGTTCAATTACCTGACGGGGTACGCCAAACCCGAGCGCTTCGAGAAACTGGCGATCTCGCCACTGCAACTGCGCGAGACCATCGTTCGAGGTATCGAAGAGGAGATTCAGCACGCTCGAGCAGGTCGCCCAGCCGCGATTTGGGCCAAACTCAACGCGCTGGTCGACGCCGAGGCGATCGATGCCCTTTATCGGGCCTCGCAGGCGGGGGTTGCGATCGACTTGATCGTTCGGGGGGTATGCTGCCTGCGACCGGGCGTGCCCGGGCTGTCGGAGAATATCCGCGTCCGCAGCATCGTCGGGCGTTTTCTCGAGCATGCACGCATCGTGGCCTTCGGCTGCGGCCATGGTTTGCCCTCATCGCAGGCTCGGGTGTACATCACGTCCGCCGATTGGATGCCACGCAACTTCGATCGCCGGGTCGAAGCATTGGTGCCGATCGACAACCCGACGGTGCATGAGCAGGTCCTCGACCAGATCATGATTGCCAACCTGAAGGACTCCGAACAAGCGTGGTTGCTTCAAGGCGACGGGCACTATATGCGAATCGAACCGGCCGATGACGACGAACCGTTTAGCGCCCACCGCTATTTCATGACCAATCCGAGTCTCTCGGGCCGCGGCAAGGCCATCCGCTCGGACAAGCTGCGTCGCCTTCAATTCAAGCCGCGTCGAACGGATGCCTAGGTTGAAGGCCTCTGCAGCCCGCGAGGGCCGCCCCATTGCCGTGGTCGACATCGGCTCCAACTCGGTCCGGCTTGTTGCGTTCGAACGGCTTTCGCGGGCACCAGCGCCGATCTACAACGAGAAGGTCCTCTGCGGGCTCGGTCGCGGGTTGGGCGATACCGGTCGGCTGCACCCAGCCGGCGCCAAACTGGCCATGCGCACGATCAAACGCTTCCTGGCGTTGACCCAGGCAATGAAGGCGGAGGTCGACGTCGTGGCGACTGCGGCAGTACGCGATGCGGAGGATGGCGCATCGTTCGTCCGGCAGATCGAGCGGACGTGTCACGTGCCGGTGCGGGTTATCGCCGGCGAAGAGGAGGCGCATCTCTCCGCACTGGGAGCGATCTCAGCGATCCCTGAAGCTTCAGGCATCGTGGGCGACCTCGGCGGCGGTAGTCTGGAATTGATCGAGGTGGCCAAGGGAGGGACTGGCGCTCACGCTACGTTGCCATTCGGACCTTTGCGGAGCGTCCATCGGCCACGACGAGATCCCGAGTTGATCCGGCAGGTCGATCAGGCCGTCGAAGCGCTCCCCTGGGTTCGGAACCTCGCCGGCAAGACGTTCTACGCCGTGGGCGGGGCGTGGCGTTCCTTTGCCCGCGTCCACATGAGCCGAACCGACTATCCGCTACGAGTGATCCATCAGTATGCGATGCCTCGTCGCGAAGCAGAGGACCTGGCGCAACTTCTTTCGGGCCTGAGTGAAAGCTCGCTGCAGAAGATCAGGGGGGTCTCCCGTCGGCGTCTCGAGACGCTCCCGTTCGCGTCGTTGATTCTCGAGAGAATCCTACGCCTCGGTCAGCCTTCGAAAGTCGTCTTCTGCGCCTTCGGATTGCGCGAGGGCTTGTTGTTCTCTCGCCTCACGGTCAAGGCCCGAAAGCAAGATCCGCTCCTCGCCGCGGCCGAAGACGTGGGCCGTCAAGGCGCGCGCTTCGAGTTCTTTCCCGACGAACTCAGCCGTTGGCTTCGGCCAATCTTTCCTAGAACCGCTCGCGACGATCAACGTTTGCAGCGCGGGGCCGTGTTGCTGGCCGATATCGGTTGGCGGGTTCATCCGGATTACCGGGCGCGGACAGCCTTCCTACGAATTTTGCACGCGCCCATCGTCGGCGTCGATCACGCGGAGCGCGCCTTCGTCGCCCTCGCCGTCTGCGCCCGTTATCGCGGCGAGGAAGACGAGGTCGTCAGTGCCATGACGCGACGCCTGCTACCCGAGGAACGGCGTTCCCAAGCCATTCAACTCGGGCGGACGATCAATCTCGCCTTTGCGCTCTCGGGCGGAGTCCCGGGCCTCCTGCGCGGCGTGCGTCTCACTCGAAGGGATCGCCATTTGACGCTGCACCTCCCCGAACGGCATCGCGAGTTGGCCGGAGACTTGGTCTTGCGGCGGTTGAAGAAGCTTGCCGAGTCTCTCGACTTGAAAGCGCGCGTCCTTGTCGGGCGAACGCCGATCAGGATTGAAGCGGCGTAACTTGGATCTCGCCGCGCGCGATCGAAAGCGCCAATTTCCCGTGCTTCAACGCGATCGCATCGTTCCCGAACACATCGCGTCGCCAGCCGTACAGAGCGGGAACCTCGGCCGCATCGTCCATTGCGATCAGTTCCAGGTCGTCGCCACTCGCGATGAGCTTCGGTGCCACATCGTGTTGCTCGCACTTCTGCTTGAGGAGGACGCGAAGCAATTCGACCGTCGGTGCGATTCCCCGCGGACGCTCTTGACGTTCTGGCAACGACGGACATTGATCGTTGGGCAGGGAACGCCCGGCCGCGATCGCGGCCAACAGGGCTTCGCCGCGCCGACTTTCGACGAGGCCGCGTCCAATTCCGCGGATACGTCCCAGCTGTTCGATATTGGCCGGAGATTGTGACGCGATCTCCGTGAGAATCTCGTCGCGCAGCACACGGTTTCTGGGCAAGTCACGGCTCTGGGCCTCGATCTCTCGCCATGCCGCGACCTCGCGCAGGATCGCGAGAAACCGAGGTCGCGGGTTGCGTAGGTTGAACCGCCGCCAGACCTCGCGGGGATCGATGTTGTAAGTCTCAGGACTGGTCAGAATCGCCATCTCCTCTTCGACCCACGAGGCCCGCCTGGTTCGCTCGACTTGATGGGACAGAGTCTCGTAGGCGGTCCTCAGTTGTACGACATCGGAAAGGGCGTAGTGCAACTGACGCTCGCTCAGCGGCCGTCGCGACCAATCGGTGAATCGGGAACTCTTGTCGATTCGAGCGCCAGCCAGTTTTGCGACCAGAGTCTCATAGCCAACCGAATCGCCGAACCCGCACACCATGGCCGCCACCTGGGTATCGAAGATCGGCGCGGGGACACGGCCAATCAGGTGATAGAAGATTTCCAGGTCCTGTCGTGCCGCGTGGAAAACCTTCAGGGGGCGTTCAGCCGACATCAAGGTGAGAAATGGCGCGAGATCGAGCCCCGGTGCCAACACATCGATCGCAACCGCTTCGTCCGGACCTGCGACCTGGATGAGGCACAGCTTGCTGTAGTAGGTGTTCTCACGCATGAACTCGGTGTCGACTGTCACGTAGGGCAGGGTGAGCAGGCGCTCACAAAGCGCCGCGAGTTCGCTGGTCGTCGAAATCGTCGTCATGTGGGCCTCTCTATACACGATTGACACGACGCCCGGCGGCGCAAAAAACCGCAGCCAGCTTGACAAGGGACGATGACCTATGCGGAGTACGCGCCGCCGCCGCTATGGCCAATGCGGCCCTTTGGAGAACCCCGTCGATGAATCGCTACCGGACCCACACGTGTAACGACCTGCGCGAAGGCGATGTCGGAAAGACGGTGAAGCTAGCCGGATGGGTCCACCGTAAGCGCGACCACGGCAATCTGCTGTTCGTCGATATCCGGGATCATTACGGAGTGACGCAACTCGTGATGGAGTCGGGCTCGGACAGCTTCCCAGTCCTCGATAAGGCGCGACCAGAGACCGTCGTTTGCGTCGCCGGCCGCGTCGTCGCGCGTAGCAAGGAGACGATCAACGACGAACTCCCGACCGGTCGGATCGAGGTTCGCGTCGATCGTGTCGAGGTTCTGTCGGAGGCCGAGGAACTTCCGCTTCAGGTGTTCGGCGACCAAGTGTACCCGGAAGAAACACGCCTGCGTTATCGCTTTCTCGACCTTCGCCGAGACGCACTCCACCGCAACATCGTGCTTCGTGCCAAGGTGATCGCCCGCATCCGTGAGCTGATGACGGCCGCCGGGTTCATGGAGTTTCAAACGCCGATCCTGACAGCGAGCTCTCCTGAGGGAGCGCGCGACTTTCTCGTGCCAAGTCGCCTGCATCCGGGCAAGTTCTATGCGCTACCTCAGGCCCCCCAGCAGTTCAAACAGCTGATCATGGTGGCCGGGTTCGATCGCTACTTTCAGATCGCGCCGTGCTTTCGTGACGAGGACGCTCGTGCCGATCGTTCTCCGGGCGAGTTCTACCAACTCGACGTCGAGATGTCGTTCGTCGAACAGGAAGATGTGTTCTCCGCGATCGAGCCAGTGCTCGCGCAGATCTTCAAGGAGTTCTCGAACCGCCGCGTTCCGGAACCGTTTCCGCGGATCCCATACGCGGAGTCGCTCCTGAAGTACGGCTCAGACAAGCCCGACCTGCGAAATCCGATTCAGATTGCCGACGTCACCGCGGCCTTCAAGGACTCGGGGTTTTCAATCTTTGCTCGCGCTATCGAAAAGGGTGCGGTGGTGCGAGCCATTCCGGCTCCCGGGGCCGCCGATCGGCCGCGGAGCTTCTTCGACAAGATGAACGACTGGGCCAAGGGGGAAGGGGCGCCGGGGCTCGGCTACATCATCTTTGCGGCCGACGAGGCCAAGGGACCAATCGCCAAGCAGTTGGATGCGGCGCGCCTCAAGCTGATTCAAGATGCCGCCGGCATTGGCCCGGGCGATGGTGTCTTTTTCGCGTGCGACAAAGCGCCTACGGCGGCCAAGCTGGCGGGCGCGGCACGCACACGTGTTGGCGAAGACCTGGGCGTGATCGCCAAGGACGAGTACCGCCTCTGCTGGATCACCGATTTTCCGTTCTACGAATACGACGAAGAAGAGAAGAAGGTGGTTTTCAGCCACAACCCGTTCTCGATGCCGCAAGGCGGGCTGGAGGCCCTTGCCTCGAAGCCGCCGCTCGAGATCAAGGCGCATCAGTACGACGTTGTCTGCAACGGGATTGAGCTATGCTCGGGCGCAATTCGCAATCATCGCCCGGACATCATGGTCAAGGCGTTCGAGATCGCCGGCTACACGGCAGCCGACGTCGAACAACGCTTCGGTGGCCTGCTCAACGCATTCCGCTTCGGGGCGCCGCCGCACGGTGGGCTCGCCCCGGGAATCGACCGAATCGTGATGTTGCTCGCGGATGAGGCCAATCTCCGCGAGGTCATCCTGTTTCCGATGAACCAGCGGGCCGAGGACCTCATGATGGGGGCGCCTGCCGAAGTTCTGCCGCGTCAGTTGCGCGAACTGCACCTGCGGGTCGCGTTGCCGGAACCGAAGAAATCGTAGCGCACAGGTTCACGGGGCGCGCCCATCGCGCGCCCCGACCACGGCTTATCGCCTCACGAGCAGCCGGACGTCGAGCCGCAGGTATCGCACTTGAGGCAGGTACCGTTCCGGACCAACGTGAAGTTCCCGCACTCGGAGCAGGCGTCGCCCTCGTAGCCCTTCATGCGGGCCTCGCGCACCTTCTCGAGTTTGGCGTCGAGCGCCTGCATGACATTGGGGGACACGGAGATGGCCGTGGTTCCTTCCGTCAGGCTGACCGACAATTGCGTCGTTGCCGCACCGACGGACACCGATGTCGGACCGGACGATATCTTGGCTTGACCACCGTTGACCACGTAGAGATTGGTCCTGAGGTAGCCGCTGCTCGCGACGTTCATGACCGCCTTGATACGCTCGTTGCCGTCGCTCGTGTGGGCCTCGCTCGCACTCGTGTCGACCTTGGCGCCGAGGGCATCGTGGCGCAGGTCGTCCGGCTCCACGTGGGCCAAGTCGTTTCGCCCGAGGTAGGAGACCGCAAGCTCCCGGAATAGATAGTCCAGCACCGATGTCGCCATCTTGATCGCATCGTTGCCCTCGACGAGGCCCGAGGGTTCGAAACGTGTGAACGTGAACGCTTCGACGAAATCGTCCAACGGGACGCCATATTGCAGGCCGAGCGAAATGGCGATCGCGAACCCGTCCATCAGGCTGCGGAATGACGAGCCCTCCTTGTGCATGTCGATGAAGATTTCGCCGAGCGAGCCGTCCTCGTATTCCCCGGTCCGAAGATAGACCTTGTGGCCACCGACCACGGCTTTCTGGGTATAGCCGCGACGGCGTTGCGGCAGGCGATCGCGCTTGCCGCGGGACGGTTGAAGTTTCATGTCACGGATCATGTCGCGTGCCATTTTTTCGGCGAGGGCGGCCACCTGGGCCGTTACCGGAACCGCGGTCTCTTCCGTCACAGCGGCGTTCTCGTCGAGCGCCAGCGCCGACAATGGCTGTGAGAGCTTCGAGCCGTCACGATAGAGCGCGTTCGCCTTGAGGCCGAGCTTCCAAGAAAGCATGTACGCGTCACGGCAGTCCTGGACGGTCGCATTGTTCGGCATATTGATCGTCTTCGAGATCGCGCCGGAGATGAACGGCTGAGCGGCCGCCATCATGTGAATGTGCGATTGCGCCGACAGGAACCGTTTGCCTTTGCGCCCACACGGTGTCGCGCAATCGAAGACCGGCAAGTCTTCTTCGCGCAAATGCGGCGCTCCTTCGACGGTCATCGCACCGCAGCAGTAGTTGTTGGCTGCGTCGATGTCCTTCTGGCTGAACCCGAGATGGCTCAGGAGGTCGAACCCGGGGTCATCGAGGAGCTTCGCGTCCAATCCCAGCACCTTCGTCAGGAAGTTTTCGCCAAGCGTCCATTTGTTGAAGGCGAACTTGATGTCGAAGGCATTGGCCAGCGCGGCGTCGAGCTTTTCCTGAGCTTCCGCCGTAAATCCCTTAGCCTTCAGCGTCTCGTGGTTGATGCCAGGAGCACTCTTGAGATTGCCGTGCCCGATCGTATAGGCGACGATTTCTGCAATCTGCCGCTCGTCGTAGCCGAGAGCGGCCAAGGCCTCTGGAACGGCCCGGTTGATGATCCTGAAGTAACCACCGCCCGCCAATTTCTTGAACTTGACGATGGCAAAGTCCGGTTCGATACCGGTGGTATCGCAGTCCATCACCAAGCCGATCGTCCCGGTCGGGGCGATCACGCTTGCTTGGGCGTTACGATAGCCGTGACGCTCGCCGAGACTGACCGCACGATCCCACGCGGCGGCCGCGGCCGTCGCGAGATCGGCATCAGCCAGATTCGCGAGATCGAGCGGAACGGGGAGGGTGCGGAGCCCTTCGTAACCATCGTGTCGGCCGCGCGCGGCCAAACGATGGTTGCGCATGACGCGCAGGAAATTGTCCCGGTTTTCGTCGTACCGCGGGAATGCACCCAACTCCCCCGCCATTTCGGCCGATGTCGCGTACGAGACCCCGGTCATCACCGCGGTGATCGCCGCACACACAGCACGGCCAGCCGCGCTGTCGTACGGCAGGCCGCTCGCCATCAGCAAGCCGCCGATGTTGGCGTAACCGAGCCCCAGCGTTCGATATTCGTACGACAACTGGGCAATGCGTCGTGCCGGGAACTGCGCCATCAACACGGAGATCTCGAGGGCGATTGTCCAGAGTCGCACGGCGTACTCGAAAGCCGGCGTGTCGAACTTCCCGTCCTCGCGTCGGAAGGTCATCAGGTTGAGCGAGGCGAGATTGCACGCCGTGTCGTCGAGGAACATGTACTCCGAGCATGGATTGGACGCTCGGATGTCCCCACCAGCAGGGCATGTATGCCAGTCGTTGATGGTGGTGTGGTATTGCACGCCGGGATCGGCACTCTGCCAGGCGGCCTCCGCGATCTGGTCCCAAAGTTCCGCGGCCTTCAGCGTCTTGGCGACTTTGCCGTCGGTGCGACGGATCAGCTTCCAATCGCCGTTCTTCTCCACGGCCGCGAGAAAAGCGTCCGTTACCCGGACGGTGTTGTTCGCGTTCTGACCGGAGACCGTCAGGTAGGCCTCGCCATCCCAATCCGTGTCGTAGGCGGGAAATTCGATTTCCGTGAAACCCTGCCGGGCAAATTCGATGACGCGCTGAACATAGTTTTCCGGGATCATCGATCGTCGAGCCTCGACGATCGCTTTTTTCAGCTCGGGATTGTCATTGGGTGTGAAACGCGCTGCTCCTGTGACGGCATGGCAGGCGCGAATGATCGCATTGAGGTGCTTGTTGCACAGCTTTGACCCCGCGACCAAGGCCGCGACCTTCTGCTCCTCGATGACCTTCCAGTTGATGAAGTTCTCGATGTCAGGATGATCCGCATCGACGACCACCATCTTGGCCGCGCGTCTTGTGGTGCCACCGGATTTGATGGCGCCGGCTGCTCGGTCTCCGATCTTGAGAAAGCTCATCAACCCAGAGCTCTTGCCTCCGCCTGAAAGGCGCTCGCCCTCGCCGCGCAAGGCGGAAAAATTGCTCCCCGTGCCCGATCCATATTTGAACAAGCGCGCTTCACGGACCCACAGATCCATGATGCCGCCCTCGTTCACCAGATCATCGCTGATGCCTTGGATGAAGCAGGCGTGGGGTTGGGGGTGCTCGTAGGCACTTTCCGAGCGGACCAATTTTCCGGTGGCGAAATCGACGTAGTGGTGTCCTTGCGCCGGGCCATCGATGCCATAGGCCCAGTGCAGGCCGGTGTTGAACCACTGCGGGGAATTGGGCGCTCCCATCTGGCGCGCCAACATGAAGCGCATCTCGTCGAAATAGGCGCGGGCGTCCTGTTCGGAGTCGAAGTAGCCGCCCTTCCAGCCCCAGTACGTCCAAGTTCCGGCCAGGCGATCGAAAACCTGCTTGGCGCTCAATTCTCCGACGATGCGCTCTTTTTCCGGGAGTTTTCCAAGAGCCGCCTGATCAGGTATCGATCGCCACAGCCACGACGGAACATTGTTTTCCTCCACGCGCTTGAGGTGGGCGGGGACGCCGGCCTTGCGGAAGTATTTCTGCGCGAGGATGTCACAGGCGACCTGCGACCAGTCGGCGGGAACTTCGACATTGTTCATCTGGAACACGAGCGAGCCGTCGGGATTTCGGATTTCGCTCGTCGCGCCACGGAATTCGATCTCGTCGTAGGGCGAACGCCCGTCGACCGTAAAAAACCGTTCCACACGCATGATTTCTCCCCCTCAAACACCCAGGCCCCCAGCCCAGGACAAAGAACCACTACGAAAGCCTCCGCCTGGTTCAGAACCTCTATTTGTTGTGGTTCTGTTCAAACGGGGCGCGAATGATAGTGGTCGGGCGCTAAGGCTGTCAAAGATGCAGTGTTTCCGCGGCTTCGCCACCACAAGATATAGGGGGCCGAGCAAGTGGGCTGTGAAACACGTGAGTTGCGGGGATAAATCGGTCGAGAAACACGGCGTGTTTCCGCGATTTCGCCTTCAATGCCGCGTATTGGCAGAAAGGGCCGCCGTGTATAGTCCGCGCCACGAAGCGGTTCAGCAAGGGGACATACGTTGAGTTGGGCGACGCTGATATTCGACTGGTGGGATCGCGCGACCTGGGGCACCTGGCTCTACACGTGGCGCAGTGGCGAGCCGGTCGGCACCGATGGGTTTGGCAATCGCTACTACCAGGAGAAGGGGCGACCTGACCGCCAGGGCCCCCACTGGAACCGCCGGCGACGCTGGGTCATCTACGCTGGCTTGGCCGAGGCTTCCAACGTCCCGCCCGAATGGAACGCTTGGCTGCAGCACCAGAGCGAGGTTCCGCCGATCGGGCCAGCCGCGACCAGCTACCCTTGGATCAAACCTCACGTCCCCAACACGACGGGGAGCGAGGCCGCCTACCACCCGCCGGGAAGCGTGCTCGATCGTGGCGCGCGCGACCGGGCGACGGGGGATTACCAAGCTTGGCGGCCGGAGTAGCGGGGACGGGTGATGAAAGGCAACGTGTTCGAAGCCGTTGTCGGGGCGATCGTACTGATCGTCGCTGCGGCGTTTCTCTATTTTGCGTTTTCTACGGCCGAAGTCGGGGCCGTTCGAGGCTATGAGTTGCTCGCACGCTTTGATCGGGTCGACGGTCTGAATGTCGGTTCGGATGTCCGGGTGGCTGGTGTCAAAGTTGGAACCGTGACCGAGCAACGGCTGGATCCAAAGTCCTTCCTGGCCGAGGTCCGCTTTACGATCGATTCCCGGTACCAGTTACCGAAGGACACGTCGGCGCAGATCGTGAGCGAAAGCTTGCTCGGCGGCAAATACCTGGCCCTCGTACCTGGCGGCGACACGGACACGCTCAAGTCGGGTGGCGTGATCCAATTCACGCAGTCCGCCATAAACCTCGAGGGCTTGATCGGGCAGTACATTTTTGGCACCGGCAACAAGGACGGGGGCAAGGACCCCGCCAACTAGCATGCCCGGTGACATGACTCGGTCCCCGGCCCAGGACTGGAACGCGTCGTCGTACGCCAAGAATGCCCGTTTCGTGGCAGATCTGGCGACCGATGTGTTTTCGCTGCTTGGGCCATGTCCCGGCGAGCGTATCCTCGATTTAGGGTGTGGTGATGGCGTGCTGACGCAGCGACTCCAAGGCATTGGGGTCGACGCTCTCGGCGTTGATTCGAGTCCGGATCTGATTGAAGCCGCCCGTAAGAGCGGGGTGAAGGCCCAGGTCGGTGACGGCCAGAATCTCCATTTCGATCAGGAGTTCGATGCCGTGTTCTCGAACGCGGCCCTTCATTGGATGCGCGACTCCGCCGCCGTAATCGACGGCGTCTATCGCGCGCTGAAACCCGGCGGGCGGTTCGTCGCCGAATGCGGCGGTGCCGGAAACGTGAAGACGATCGTTGCCGCGATCGATCGGATACTGAGCCAGCGTGGATATCCAGGGCTCGTTGGAAATCCCTGGGTCTTCGCCGACGCGCGGGAGTACCGCGCATTGCTCGAGAGCCGCGGGTTTGAGGTGCTCGAAATCGGCTTGCATGAGCGGCCGACGCGGCTTCCCGGCGACGTCGGCGGTTGGCTCGACACGTTCGCGGACAGCTTTCTTCGCGTCCTCCCGTTCGCGGATCGACGCCCGGCCCGTGATGCCGTTGTGAACGCGTTGCGTCCCGAGATCTGCGATCGTGGCGGCGTGTGGTGGGCCGACTATGTCCGCCTGCGATTCTCCGCCCGGCGACCGTGATCGCTCGCAGTCGCGCGTGGTGCGTCATCGCGCTCTCGGTTGGGGCGCTCGTCAATTCTGGGCCGCAAGGCCTTGCCCAACGTGCGGACGGGCGCGTCGCCGTCCTGCGTGGCCTCGACAAGATCACCGCGCGAGTCTCGACGTTCGAAGCACCGCTGGGACAGGAGGTTCGTTTCGGTACGCTGCGAGTCCTCGTTCGGACCTGTCGCAGTCGCCCGCCCGAAGAGCCACCAGAGACCTCCGCGTTCATCGAGATCTCCGACCAAAGACCGGGGGACTTGCCGAGGATCGTCTTCTCGGGATGGATGTTCGCGTCGACGCCGGCCCTCTCGGCGCTGGAGCACCCGATCTACGACGTGTGGGTCATCGACTGCAGAACGTCTGCGACGCGTCCGTGATCGACCAGCGCTGAGAAATTCGCCGGTTGGCTAAGGGCATGCGCTAAACGCCGATGGTATTGGTCGCGCGGGATTTCGAGTGTTCCGAAGCGACGAAGATGATCGGTAATGAACTGCGTGTCGAGCAATTCGAAGCCACCGGCGCGCAAGCGAACGACGAGGTGAACGAGGGCGAATTTGCTCGTGTCGCGTTCGCGACTGAACATGCTTTCCCCGAAGAACGCCCCGCCGATCGAGACTCCGTAGAGCCCCCCGACGAGGGCATCGTCGAGCCATATCTCGACGCTGTGGGCATGTCCGCGATCGAAAAGCCCCGTGTAGAGGCGCACGATCTCAGAATTGATCCACGTCGTCGGTCGTCTGACGTTCGCGGACGCGCACCCTTCGATCACCGCTCCGAAGGCGCGATCAATCGAGTAGGTGGCCGTGCTCTGGCGCATCGTCCTTCGGAGGCGGCGCGGCAAATGAAAGCCATCGAGCGGCAGGATTCCCCGCCGCTCGGGATCGATCCAATAGAGATTCGGATCGTCCCGATCCTCGGCCATCGGGAAGACGCCCGCCATGTAGGCCCGAAGCAACAATTCGGGCGTGAGGCTCGTCATCGCGTCGGTTGAGCGATGAACCGGTCGAGCCAGTGAATGTCGTAGGTGCCGTTGACGAAGTCGGCGTTGCCGATCAGTTCGAGATGTAGGGGAACGGTCGTTTGGATGCCGCCGATGACGTACTCTTCGAGGGCACGTCGCAGGCGCATCAGGCATTCGTTTCGCGAGCTGCCATGGACGATCAGCTTCGAAATCAAGCTGTCGTAATAGGGTGGTACGGCGTATCCGGCGTAGAGCGCCGAGTCGACGCGTACCCCCAATCCGCCGGGAGCATGGTAGTCGCGAACTTTGCCGGGAGTCGGCGCGAAGTTCTTGGGGTTCTCCGCCGTGATCCGACACTCGATCGCGTGCCCTTCGAACGTCACGTCGCGTTGCGCAAAGCTCAAAGATGCTCCCGATGCAACGCGAATCTGCTCGCGAACGAGATCGATCCCCGTAATCATCTCCGTCACCGGGTGTTCGACCTGCAAGCGCGTGTTCATTTCGATGAAATAGAACTCGCCGCCTTCATAGAGGAACTCGACCGTTCCGACACCGAGATACCCGAGTTTGCGGATGGCGGTGGCGACCCGCTCCCCGAGACGATCACGCTCCCCTCGGTTGAGGGCAGGCGAGGGCGATTCTTCCAGAACCTTTTGGTGCCGGCGCTGCAGCGAGCAGTCGCGCTCGCCCAAGTGGACGACGTTGCCGTGGGAGTCGGCGATGATCTGGATCTCGATATGGCGGGGATGAGCAAGGAAGCGTTCGAGATAGACGGCGTCATCGTTGAAGGCGGCCTTGGCTTCACGGCGGGCCATGGCCAGGGCATTCGCCAGATCGTCCTTGGTTCGCGCCACTTTCATCCCGCGGCCACCACCGCCGGCCGCGGCCTTGACCATGATGGGAAACCCGATCGCCGTCGCGATCGCCATTGCATCGGCGTCGGTTGTCACCGCGCCATCCGAACCGGGAACGACCGGCAAGCCTGCAGCCTTAGCGGCCGCCTTGGCCTGCACTTTGTCTCCCATCAGCCGAATGTGTTCCGCGGTTGGCCCGATGAACGTAATGCCGTGCTCCGCGATGATTTCGGCGAAGTTTGCGTTCTCCGAGAGGAAGCCGTAGCCCGGATGTATGGCGTCAGCATCGGTAATTTCGGCTGCCGAGATGATCGCCGGAATGTTCAGATAACTCGCGGTGGCGCTCGGCGGACCAATGCAAACGGACTCGTCGGCAAGCCGCACGTGCATGGCATCGGCGTCCGCCGTCGAGTGGACCGCGACCGTGCGAATGCCCATCTCGCGACACGCCCGGTGGACCCTGAGGGCGATCTCGCCTCGATTGGCGATGAGGACCTTCTCGAACATTACTCGACGATCATCAGCGGCTCACCGAACTCGACCGGCGAGGAATCCTTGACCAGGATGCGGGTCACTTTGCCCGCCCGCGGCGCCGGAATCGGGTTCATGGTCTTCATCGCTTCGATGATCAAGAGCGTCTGCCCGGCGCTTACGCTGTCGCCGACCTGGACAAACGGTTTCGCGCCGGGTTCGGCGGCAACGTAGGCGGTGCCGACCATTGGGGAAGTGACCGCCCCAGGGTGCTTCGCCGGGTCGTCGGCCGCCAAAGGAGTCGGATTGGGCGCCGCCGTCGGGGCGATCACCGTTGAGGCGGCGGCAGCGGGCATCACGGCGACGGGAGCGATCGCCGCGGTCTGACGGGTGACGCGGACGCGGCGTTCGCCGTCGGACCACTCGATTTCGCTCAGGCCTTTTTCATGGAGGAGGTCGGCTAGGGTCTGAATCGCGGATTTGTCGATGTCGAGCTTGGTCATCGGGTCACCGGGTCAAGAGCGAATGAGACGGGCGACCGCATCGACGGCAACCTCGTATCCGAACGGACCGAGGCCACAGATCACGCCGCTGGCCGCTTGGCTGATGAAGGACTGATGCCGAAATGCTTCTCGACGATAGATGTTGGACAGGTGGACTTCGATGATCGGGCCATCGAAGGCTTTGAGGGCGTCGAGGATCGCGATCGAAGTGTGGGTGAGCGCGCCGCCGTTGATGATCACGGCCTTGGCCTGTACCCGCGCTTCGTGAATCCAACCGATAATCTCGGCTTCGGCGTTGCTCTGTCGAAAAACGACGTTCAGGGCGTGCGCCTTTGCTCGTTCGCGCACCCTGCGTTCGATGTCACCCAACGTCTCCCGTCCATAGATGTCGGGCTCCCGCGTTCCCAGCAGGTTCAGGTTGGGCCCGTTGAGGACAAAGACTGTGTTCAGGGCGGCCATGCCAAAGGTGATCGCGGTTATATCATGTGCCGGTCGACCTGCAATCGCCGGTTGGGACGTTGAAGAGGAACGCTGGGACTACCATACTTTGTCCACGGAGTACGGCCGGCATGCAACTGACCATCAATGGCGAAGCCCGAACCTTCCCGGCATCCATCATGTCGGTGGAACAGCTGCTGACCGAACTTGGGCTCGACTCGCGCAAAATCGCGCTCGAGCGCAACCGCGAGATCGTGCCGCGGTCGGTCTATGGGCGGACGCAGCTCACGGATGGCGACCGCCTCGAGATCGTCCATTTCATCGGTGGCGGTGAACAAGAGTCGGCACCTGACGCCGATGGTTGGACGGTCGCGGGACGAACGTTTCGCTCTCGCCTGATCATCGGCACCGGCAAGTATCGCGACTACGAGTTGAATCGGCTGGCGGCCGAAGCAGCGGGTGCGGAGATGGTGACGGTCGCCGTGCGTCGGGTCAACCTGACCGACCGCGATCAACCAATGCTGGTCGATTTCATCGACCCAAAGAAGTACGTCTATTTGCCGAATTCGGCAGGGTGCTACACCGCCGACGATGCTGTCCGCACGCTTCGCTTGGCGCGTGAGGCCGGCGGCTGGAACTTGGTCAAACTCGAGGTTCTCGGCGATCAGAAAACGCTCTATCCGAACATGCCAGAAACGGTCGATGCGGCACGCCTGCTGATCAAAGACGGCTTCGACGTCATGGTCTATTGCAGCGACGATCCAATCCAAGCCAAACGTCTGGAGGAAATCGGCTGCTGCGCCATCATGCCGTTGGGGGCTCCGATTGGTTCGGGTCTCGGCGTCCAGAACCCCGTGAACATACGTATCATCATCGAGAGCGCGCGGGTCCCGGTGATCGTCGATGCCGGAGTCGGAACGGCCTCCGACGCCGCGATCGCCATGGAGTTGGGCTGTGACGGCGTCCTCATGAATACGGCGATCGCAGAGGCAAAGGATCCCGTCCTCATGGCTTCGGCGATGAAACATGCCGTGATCGCGGGCCGTCAGGCCTACCGCGCCGGCCGTATGCCCAAGCGGCGATACGCCTCGCCATCCTCACCGCTGGCCGGCCTAATCTAACCCGTTCAACAGGTGCGACACCGTTCGCGCGTTTTGGCGACGAGACGCCGGAACGTCGCGAGGTCGACGCTGCCCGGGACCAATTCATCACCGATGACGAAGGCCGGAGTACCGTCCACGCCAATAGCGCTGGCGAGCTGGGCGTTGCCCTCCAAAATGGCTCCGATTTCGTCAGACTCGGCGATCCGCGTGAGCGCCTCGATATCGACACCGGTCTCGGCCGCCAGTCTCAGGATCGTGGCCTCGTCCAGGGAGCCACGAACACCGTACAGCGCGTCGTGGAACGCCACGTAGCGATCGGGCGCGAGACGATGCAGCGCAAGAGCGATGCGACTGGCAAGGACGGCCCGTTGCGACAGGATCGGATATTCCTTGAGGACCAAGCGTATCCCAGGATCCTCGCGGAGCAGCTGAGTTACCGTCGGGTGAGCCTGGCGGCAGTACGAGCAGGTGTAGTCGAAGAACTCGACCACCGACACGTCGCCGTCCGGATTGCCGGCCACCGGCGTCTGCGGATCCTGAACCAGCGCCGTCCGCCACTGACGCAATGCCTGCTCGCGCTGCAACGCGACTTGACGCTGGCCCTGTTCTTGGAATGCTCGAACAGCGTCGATGACCACTTCGGGATGCTGGAGCAAATATTGCCGAATCCGATCTTCAGAGAACTCCGGTGGGCGTTCCCAACGAACAATTCCATAGGCTACGGCCGCCGCGATCAGCGCCGAGAGAACAAGAAGTAGCGGTGCTCGAAAAGGCTTCAAAAGGCGTCTTTCACTGGCGCGGACGCGGTCGAGCGGCATTCACGATGTCCTGAGCGCGCAGATACCCTGGAGACCCAACCGGGAGTTCGCGCTCGGCGCGAGTCGCATGGCCTCGTGCTTCATCCATACGACCGGTGCGCAGCGCACGTTCCGCGCTAGCAAGGCTGGAGAGGCCGAACTGTTGATTGCGTCCATAGGCGATCGACAGCAGTTGCCATGCTTGGATGATGTCCGGATCGTGTCGCACCGCCTCCTCGAGGTGGGGGATCGCCGCCCGATTCAGAGTTGTGTCATTGGTGGCGATTTGCGCTTGAGCCAATCCGAGTTCGAGGAGCGGTTGACGGGGGGCGAGCCGCGTCGCCTCGGTGTAGTAGGCGATCGCCTCGGCCGGTTTGCCGCTCTCGAGAAGGATCTGGCCCTTCAACTCTTGAAAGAATGGATCCCCAGGAGCAACGCTGAGCAATTCGTCGATCTCACGATGTGAGCGATCCCATTGGGCAAGTTTGTGATAGGCGATCGCGCGCGCGTAACGGGCGGCGACCGATCGATCGCGCTCGGGGTAGTCGCGAAGCGCCCGTTCCGGCGCGAGAAATCCCACCAGCTTTGCCTTCATCCGGGCAAACGCGTCGTTGAAGTCAGCACGAACCGGGGTCGCCGCGTAGGGCGAGTTTTCGACCTCGAGGCTCAGCAATTGAATCCGCTCCCGGGTCAGGGGGTGGGTCCGCACGTAGCTCGACTGACTGGACGAAAGCAGGGCCTCTTGCCCGCTGAGTTTGCCCAACGTCTCGATGAGGCCGCGTGCCGATTGGCCCGTCGACGTGAGGTACTTGACCGCTGCCTGGTCGGCGACGGATTCCTGGGTGCGGGTGTATTGCAGAAACGTCTGTTGTCCGGCCTGCGCGCCAGCACCGGCCACGATTGCTCCACCACCACCGCCGGCGGCCACCGCCGCCGCTCCGAGAATCAACGCGACGATGGATGTGGCGGTTGCATTGCGTAGCGCATCCTGCATGCGTACGAGGTGTCCGCCCGCGATGTGGGCCGTCTCGTGGGCGATGACTCCCACGACCTGGCCCGCGTGATCGGCCTGCATCAACAACCCGGTGAAGACGAAAATGCGTTGTCCGTCGGCGACAAAGGCGTTGAGATTGCGGTCGTTCACGATATGGACGCGAACGGAATCCGTGCTAAGACCAGCGGCGACAAAAATGGGGTCGGAAAATGCGCGGATCGTGGCCTCGATCTCCGCATCGCTGATGAGGGAGAATCCTTGCCCCAACGCGGGTCGCACGATCGATCCGACGGCGAAGATGGCGGCGATGATGACGCGAACGATGTGGCGCAATCTATACTCGCTGGGACGAACTCAACGTAGGCATGGGGGCGTGCCCCGTCAACGCATCGCCGCGGCGCTCCTGACCTTGGGACTGCTCGGCGCCTGCGGGCCCTCGGCACAACAACAGATCGAGGCTCGTACCAGGACGTTTCTTGGAGGCGTTGTCGCCGACGAGCCCCGCGCGGCCCTGGCCGGTCTGCGGGCGTTGGAGCAAGGGGGGACTGCGGCTGATGCCGTTGTTGCGACCTTCTTTGCCCTGACGGTGACGTATCCGGTCGCGGCCGGGATCGGCGGCGGTGGAGTCTGCCTTGCCTATGACGGCCTGGGGCGGATTGCCGAGAGCATCGACTTCCTGCCCCGCGAGGCCGAGGCGGGGGGGACCATCGCCGTTCCGGGTTCGGTACGGGGAATGGCAGCGGTTCATGCCCGCTTCGGTCGGCTGCGGTGGACCCAGGTCGTTCAGCCCGGCGAAGAATTGGCGCGCTTTGGCCACGACGCCTCGCGCGCGTTGGCACGTAGCGTCGATGCCTATGTGACGACGACCGGGAACACCAACCTCGGACGGCTCACGCCGGGGGGGAACCGACCTGGTGAAGGCCAGCGAATCGAGCAGCCGGAGCTCGCCGATTTGTTGGCCCTGATTCGGGCGCGGGGGGCCGGCGACCTTTACGGGGGCGAGGCAGGGAGAGCATTCGTCGATGCGACATCGGTAGGCGGTGGACGTGTCAGCATGGAGGACCTCCGTCGTTTCCTCCCGGAGTGGACGCGATCAACGCGGGCAGATCTTGGGGTGCTCGGTTTCCACACGGCGCCAGGCCCTGCGAGCGGTGGTCCGCTCGCCTCAATGATCTGGACCATGGTTACCGACCAACAACGTTATGTCCGGGCGAATGCCGAAGAACGGGCCCATCTCATGGCGGAGGCGATCGTACGTGCCTTTGGCGACCGCGCCGCGGGGGCCGAATTATCGGCATTCCGCAGCGCTACACTTATGAACGGCTTCGACTTTGCGCGGCGCACCGGATCGACGAATCCGGCGCCGGTGGATTTGTCACCCTGGGCCAACGCAGGCAGTGACGGCAGCACGAGCTTGGTTGCCGTCGACCGGGTCGGCAATGCAATTGCCTGTTCGCTGACGATGAACGCCCCGTTCGGCGTTGGTCGGCTCGCCGCGGTCCTGGGGACGTTCCCGGCGCCGGCACGCCCGTTGGGACCACCCGGTTGGCTTCGGACGGGGTCGGATTACCTCACCCCCGCGTTGTTGACGAACACCCAAACCGGCGAACTGGTTGTCGCGATGGCGGCGAACGGCGGTCCCGCTGCGGCCCCCGCCGCGGTGACGATTGCGCTACGCGGCGTGATCGACGCACAGCCGCTGCCGGTTTCACTCGCCACGCCGAGGATTTTGGCAACCGCACGGCCGGACAAGGTCTTCGTCGAGGCGGGGACCGATCCTGGCGTACGTGCAGGCCTCACCCGTCGTGGACACGTCGTCGAGGAGGGGCGCCAGTTCGGCCAGGTGGCGGCCATCCTGTGTTTTGGCGGCCTGCGGTTGGACCCGCTCGGTTGTCAGTTTGCGAGCGATCGTCGAGGCTTTGGCCTCGCGACGGGTGGCACCGGCCCCTAATCATGTGGAAGGAATCGCGCCGGGCGGGAATCGCGCCATTCCATGCGATGGACGTTCTCAAGGCGGCCAACGAGCGCGCCGCGAGCGGCGCACCGACTCTTCATCTCGAGGTCGGCGAACCAGGAGCCGGCACGCCGCCCCGCATCCGTGAGGCAGCAGCGCTCGCGATTCGCGAATCCGACCTTGGGTACACCGAGGCCTTCGGCCTTCCGGATTTGCGTGCGCGGATTGCCGCCTACTATCAGGCCACTCATCGCGTCAATGTCGACGTCGAAGACATTGCGATCACGGCGGGGTCCTCGGCCGGCTTCGTGTTGAGTTTCCTCGCGGCTTTCGATGCTGGCGCCCGTGTTGCCATGGCCGTCCCGTTCTATCCGGGCTATCGCAACATCATGTGTTCGCTCGGCTTGACACCCGTGCTGTTGCGAACCGGGACGGCCAGCCGCTATCAGCCCACGGTCGAGTTGCTGGAGCAGGCTGGTCCTCTCGACGGATTGCTCTTGGCGAGTCCGGCCAACCCGACCGGAACCATGATCGAATCGCGAGTTCTTTGGGAAATCCTGGATTATTGCGAGCGTCGAGGGATTCGCGTCATCTCGGATGAAATTTACCACGGCATCACCTACGGCCGGCCGGCCGACACCGTCTTGTCGCGGCACCGATCGGGGATCGTGCTGAACGGGTTCTCCAAATACTACTGTATGACCGGCTGGCGATTGGGTTGGATGGTCGTACCAGCCGATCTTCGCCAAGCCGTCCAGCGCCTTCAGCAGAACCTGTTCATCGCCGCGCCAACGCCGGCGCAACGGGCGGCCGCCGTCGCGTTCGAGTGTACGTCCGAACTCGATACCAACGTCGCCGCGTATGCCCGCAACCGGGCCAAGCTACTCGCAGGCCTTCGTTTGGCAGGGGTGAACGACGTCGCGCCGGCGGACGGTGCGTTCTATTTGTTCGCTCACGTTGGCCATTTGACGAACGATTCAGCAGTATTTTGTCGACAACTGCTGGAGGAAACCGGCGTCGCGATCACTCCCGGGGTCGACTTCGACATCGACGAGGGTAGCGCATATGTGCGACTCAGCTATGCCGGTTCCGAGGCGACGATCACCGAAGCCAGCATGCGCCTGGCGACGTGGTTGAAACGTAAGCTTTAGAGCTGAGCGGTGCTGGGCCGGGCGACGCTCCGCCATCTAGTTTCCGGTCAGCCGATTCCACCATCCGCGTCGGCGTTCGCGCGGGGACTCAGGCCCAGGTTCCTCCGGTGCAGGGACTGGGATCCTCGGGACTGGATCCGGTGTCGGGGCATGATCTGAAATCGGAGCCGACGACGTGGGTTCCGATGAGACCACAGGTTCGGCGGGGGGGGAGTAGGGGGCCTCCGTGTGGGCGACAACTTGGTCGAGCGCGCCCGTCGCGATTTCTTGATGGGCCCCTTCACCATGGCCTTCCCCGCGACGACGACGGCGACGACGACGACGGCGTCTCCGGCCACCGCCTTCCGATGGTTGCCGACCGTCATCCGTGCCTTCCGCCCCGTCAGGCGAACCCGCTAGCCGCGTGTCCTCGTTCCGGTCGTACTGCAAGCTCGGGTCGATATCCTCAGGCGAGAGCGGAACATGCTCGGCCGGCCCTGCAAACGGAGGAGCTATCTCGTCCGGAGACGTCGTCGTCGGCTCCTGATCGCGGCGTTCCGAGAATCCTTCCTCGCGACGCCGCCGACGGCCACCTCGGCGGCCGCGACGCCGTCGGCGCCTGCGTCCACCATCACCCTGGGCCCCATCATCGCTCGCCGGCACCGAGCGTGACCGCTGGAGCTCATTGCTCGCATCTGACTCCGCAGGCTCTTCGGAGGCGATGTCGTCGGCATCGCCCAAATCGGCCTCCTCGATGGGCGCAACATCGTCCTCATCCACCGCGGCCTGGGCGCTCTCGGTGATGGCCGGCGCCAGTCGCGGAAGCGTCCCGCGATCGAGCTTCAGTTCTGGCGGAACCAACGTGTCGTTGGCGACTACGGTGATCTCCAGCCCGTAACGTTTCTCTATCGCAACCAAGGACGCACGCTTGTGGTTCAGGAGGTAAAGCGCCACGGGACTCGCCAGCGCAACGGTCACGTCGCGCGCCGAGCCGTTCAGGCCTTCACCTTCCAGCGCACGCAGCGCTACCAGGGCAGAGGACTCGGTCGAACGAACAAGGCCCGTGCCATTGCACGTCGGGCACGTATGCGAACTGACTTCGAGCAAACTCGGTCGCAACCGTTGGCGCGACATCTCCAGAAGGCCGAAGTGGCTGATGCGACCGACTTGAATTCGGGCGCGATCGGCTTTCAGGCACTCTTTCAGGCGTCGTTCAACCGAACGATTGTTCCGGTGTTCCTCCATGTCGATGAAGTCGATCACGATAAGTCCGGCAAGATCCCGGAGGCGCAGCTGCCGAGCGACTTCCTCCGCCGCCTCGAGGTTCGTCCGATGAGCAGTCTCTTCGATGTTGCGCTCGCGCGTCGCACGCCCCGAATTGACGTCGATCGCGACGAGCGCCTCGGTGGTGTTGATGACGATGTAGCCTCCCGAGGGCAACTGAACCCGCGGTGTCATCATCGATTCGAGCTGATGGTCGATGCCGTACTTTGTGAACAGCGGAACGCTGGCCTGGTACTGCTGGACGCGCTTTGCGTGGCTCGGCATGAGCATGCGCATGATCTTCTTGGCGACTTTGTACCCCTCATCGCCTTCGACCATGACCTCATCGACGTCCTTGGTGTAGAGATCGCGGACCGAACGCTTGATGAGATCGCCTTCTGCGTGAATCAGAGCAGGGGCGCGGGAGGAGAGGGTCTTTTCACGAACCTCATCCCAGATACGACAGAGATATTCGAAATCTCGCCGAATCTCTGGCTTGGTTCGGCCCGATCCCGCGGTTCGAACGATCAACGCCATACCGGCAGGCACTTCCAGCTCGCCAATGATCTCCTTGAGGCGGGTACGATCCCCCGCGCCCGTGATCTTTCGGCTGATTCCGCCGCCACGCGGCGTGTTGGGCATGAGCACGCAGTATCGGCCGGCCAAAGAGATATACGTCGTGAGCGCGGCCCCCTTGGTTCCGCGTTCTTCTTTGACGACCTGGACCAGAAGAATCTGCCGGCGGCGAATAACCTCCTGGATTTTGTAGCTGCGCATGGTGCGTACGCGCCGCGGTCGTATCTCGTCGAGATCATCGCCGCCGAAGGACTCGGGCCGCGGCCGTTCGTCATTCGTTTCGCTGGCTTCGACGGGTTCGGAAATACCGCCACCTGCAACTCCGGTCGACTCGGCGACCGCGCCGGTGCTGTCCGACTCGCTGCCCCCCGGAAGCGGGTCCTCGATCTTGCCTTCCTCGGGTTCATGCTGCCCGTCTTCGACGGGAGGTTCAGCGGCAGCCTGGCCGGATTCTATTGTTTCGCCCGATTCGATGACGTCCACCGCGGGGGCGGTCGATCGGTCGGTATCCGACGGCTCCTCGGCGTCGTCGAAATGTTGCGAGTCTTCGTCGTGACGGCGTTGTTCTTCCGCTTCCGCGGCGATCAGCGCCTCTCGATCGGCCACGGGGATCTGGTAGTAATCCGGGTGGATTTCGTTGAAGGCGAGGAAACCGTGTCGGTTTCCCCCGTATTCGACGAAGGCGGCCTGAAGCGATGGCTCGACCCTGGTTACCTTAGCGAGATAGATGTTGCCCTTAAGTTGGGCCTTGGCGAGGGATTCGAAGTCGAACTCTTCGATCCGGTTTCCTTTGACGACGGCTACCCGGGTCTCCTCCGGGTGGGCCGAGTCGATCAGCATACGCGTGACCATGACGTGAAGCTCCAGGGCGACGCCCCGATCCAGGGGTCGCCACGTGTTGCGGCGCCGCGCGGCCCACGAACGAGTTAGGGCCGGTTACCTTCGAACGGGCCATGACGTGGAGGACATCAGCGCAGACGCGGGGTTGAAAAAATCGGCGCACGACCGGCTTCGAACAGCCACGCTCACTTGCACTGGGCCCTCGCGCAATCCCGCGAACGGCCAAAAAACAGGGCGGGAAGCGACAGTCGCCATCGTGTGCACGGTCGAACTAAACACAGTTCCCCTCGGGGGGGCAAGCAGATGGACGGCAAGCACCGGCTAGCGATCTTCCCGCCCGACGCTTATATCTAGTGTCAAATAGGGTGCCGGACGCAAGATGTTTGTCCATTTTTTGCGGCTAGTGGGGTTTGCCCTAGCGCTGACCTGGGGCCCCCTGGCGGCTGCTTCTGCCGCGACGAGCGTTACCGGTGTGCGCACGGGCGAGCAACTCAATGCCACACGATTGGTGCTCGACCTCAGCGATACCGGCGAGTTCCGGGTGTTTTTCCTCGCCGACCTCTACCGCGTCGTCGTCGACTTTCCGGTCATGGATTGGCGTACCGAGACGGGCCCCAGCGCCACCGGAGGACTGATCCAAGCGTTGCGCTTCGGCAGCTACGACTCGCGGACGTCGCGCCTGGTGGTCGAAGTCCGGCGTCCCGTCAAGGTCGTGCGATCGTTCCTTTTGCCGCCAAACGGGAGTTTTCCACATCGCTTCGTGGTCGACCTCAGCGAAACCACGCGAGAAGAGTTCTTGAAAGCCGTGTCGGACGGGGCCGCGACGGGCGGCCGACCAACTCAGGCCGCCACGCCCGCCCCCCCCGTCGCAAGCGTACCGGCGCCCAACCGGCCGCGCGCCTCTGGCGCCGAGCAACCCGGGGGCCCCCGCGCCCCGTCCGCAGAACGACCGCGCGACCTCCGCCGGGTGATTGTCATCGATGCAGGGCACGGCGGGGTCGATCCCGGTGCTGTCGGCGCCAACGGCCTGTTCGAGAAAGACCTGACCTTGCAGGTCGCGAGAAGGGTCAAGCAGCGCTTCGAGGCCAGCGGACGCTATCGGGTCGTCATGACCAGGGATTCCGACCAATTTATTCGCTTGCGCGACCGCGTCGAGGTCGCCCGCAAGGCCAAAGCGGACCTGTTCGTATCGTTACATGCCGACTCGATGAAGGACGCTCGAATTCGCGGGGCCTCGGTCTACACCCTCAGCGAAAAAGCCTCGGACAAGGAGGCCGAGAGTCTGGCGCAACGAGAAAACAATGCCGATTTGATCGCTGGCGTCGACCTGTCAGGGGAGGCGGATGACGTGCGCTCGATCCTCATCGACCTTGCCCAACGCGAGACCATGAATCTTTCGGCCACGTTTGCCTCACAAGTGGTCCCGGAGTTCCAGCGCTATGGCAAAACGCTGCCCAAGACCCACCGATTCGCAGGGTTCGCGGTCCTTCGCGCTCCCGACGTTCCATCCATCCTGGTCGAAATGGGGTATCTATCGAATGCGCAGGACGAAAAGCAGCTTTGGGCCCCGGAGCACCAATCGCGCATCGCCGAGGCGCTATTGCGCGCGGCGGACGCGTACTTTGGCAAGCTCGCCAAGCGCTAGTGCCACGTCCTTGCCTCAATTTTCGTTGACCGTGTGCCAGCGCGCTTGCGCGGGGACGGCATTTCAGGCACTCCGAAGCACGAGCCAATGTTTCGCCTCCTAGGCTTCTTTTTTGGGCTAACGCTGCTTGGCGCCGTCCTGGCTGGCGCCGGAGCCGTCGCGGCGTTCTGGCACTACGGCCGAAACCTCCCCGACTTTCGCCAACTGGCAACCTATGAGCTACCGACGTCGACCCGCGTCCACGCTGCCGACGGTCGGTTGCTGGCCGAGTTCGCAACCGAGCACCGAGCGTTCGTGCCGCTTTCGGTCATTCCCAAGCGCGTGATTCAGGCGTTCCTGGCGGCCGAAGACGATAGTTTCTTCGAGCATCCGGGGGTCGATGCGATGAGCGTCGTGCGGGCTGCCGTAACCAATCTCGCGAACCTCGGGCAGAATCGTCGACCGGTCGGCGCCTCGACGATCACCCAGCAGGTGGCCAAGAATTTTCTCCTCGGCTCCGAGGTCTCGATCGAACGCAAGATCAAAGAGGCGATTCTCGCGTTCCGGATGGAGCGTTGGCTCAGCAAGGAGCGCATCCTCGAACTCTATTTGAACGAGATCTACCTCGGCTTCGGGTCGTATGGGGTTGCCGCGGCGTCACTCAATTACTTCAACAAGCCGCTCGACAGCCTGACCCTGGGTGAAACGGCGTTTCTCGCGGCGTTGCCTAAGGGGCCCAACAACTACCATCCAATCCGGCGCCCCGAGGCCGCAAAGGCACGGCGAGACTGGGTCTTGGGTCGCATGGTCGAGGAACGATTCACGGCCGCCGCCGATGCCAACGCCGCGATGCGCGAACCTGTCCGGGTTGCGCGGCGCGACGAGGAAGAGGTCGTCCATGCCCCCTACTTCTCGGAAGAGGTGCGGCGTCTACTGTACCGACTATACGGGGAGAAGGGCCTCTACGAGGGCGGGCTCTCGGTCCGTACGACACTCGATTCGACGCTTCAGGGTGCAGGCGAACAGGCGCTGCGCAACGGCCTATTTGCCTACGACCGCCGCCATGGCTTCCGCGGTCCTGTGGCGAGAATTCCGTTGTCGGCCGATTGGGCGACGCAGCTCTCGGCTGTCGCCCAGCCGAAGGGGAGCGCTCCTTGGTTGTTGGCGGCGGTGCTCGACGTGAACGATCACGGGGCGATCGTCGGCCTAGCGAACGGCCGCCGCGGCACGATTTCCAACGATGAACTCGCTTGGGCGCGGCGGTGGCTGCCGGGGGAGAAGCTCGGTCCCAAGATCCGCAACGCCCGCGAAGTCCTGACGCCTGGCGATGTCGTTCTGGTGGAAACCACCGCGGACGCGGGCATTTTTGCCTTGCGCCAGGTTCCGGAAGTCCAGGGCGCCTTGGTCGCGCTCGATCCACACACCGGACGAATCCTTGCGATGGTCGGGGGCTACAGTTTTGATCAGAGCCAGTTCAACCGAGTCACGCAGGCCCAGCGTCAGCCCGGCTCGGCCTTCAAGCCGTTCGTCTACATCGCCGCGTTGGAGAACGGCTTTACGCCATCGAGCCGGGTTCTCGACGCTCCGTTCGTGATCGATCAGGGACCAGGGCTCCCGAAGTGGAAACCGGCGAATTACACCAACCGGTTCTATGGTCCCTCGACGCTGCGACTCGGGATCGAAAAATCGCGCAATCTGATGACCGTTCGACTGGCCCAGTTCCTGGGAATGGAAGTCGTCAGCGACTATGCAGCCCGATTCGGTGTCAGCCCCAACCTGCCAAACCAACTGTCGATGGCCCTCGGCGCGGGCGAGACCACCCTTCTGCAGCTCACGGCGGGCTACGCCATGTTCGTCAACGGCGGAAAGCGCATCGAACCGACCCTGATCGATCGTATCCAAGACCGTCGTGGCGCGACCGTCCTGCGCCACGATCAACGGGAGTGCACGAGTTGCCAGGCCCGCTGGTCGACGGCGACGACCAGCGAACCCCAACTGCCTGACAATCGTGCGCAAGTCGTCTCCCCCGAAGCCGCCTATCAGATGGTTTCGATGCTGCAGGGAGTCGTCGATCGGGGCACGGGGGCCCGGATTCGCGAACTCGGCCGCCCATTGGCCGGGAAGACCGGGACCACGAACGACTCGAACGACGCTTGGTTCATAGGGTTTTCTCCCGATCTCGCCGTCGGCATTTTTGTCGGTTTCGACCAGCCTCGAAGCCTCGGGGCGAACGAGCAGGGCGCGAGCGTCGCCGTCCCGGTGTTCCGCGATTTTATGATGTCCGCCCTGGTGGAACAGCCGAAGACACCATTCCGCATTCCGAAAGGGGTGCGACTGGTCCGCGTCGATTCCGAATCCGGTTTGAAAGCCAAGCCCGGCGATCAGCACGTGATCCTCGAAGCGTTTCGCCCAGGAACCGAGCCGACGTCCGGCACGCCGGTCCTCGATTCTGCAGACAGTTTCCGCCTTGGAGGCGGTGACACCGGATCGGGAACCGGCGGGCTTTACTGACCTTTGCCTGTCGTCTAAGACACGGGCCGACGGGAGATTTCCTTGCGCGCAGAATTCGAAAAACTGGCGGCCGAGTCCAAGCAGTCCTTGGCACTGCTGAGGAGGCACCTTTGACTGGGACAACGCCGTTCGTCGTCTCGATGAACTGAACAACAAGGCGGAAGATCCAAACTTCTGGAGCGATCCGTTGTCGGCGCAGAAATTGATGCGCGAAAGGACGAAACTCGATCAAACGATCAACCAATGTCGAGAATTGGATCGTGATCTGAACGATACGGTCGAGTTGATCCAGTTGGCCGAAAGCGACGGGGACGAACGTCTGGTGACCGAGTCGGGGGAAAACCTCGCGACGATTCACGCCCGCGCGGAAAAGCTGCGGATCGAAAGCCTCCTGTCGGGCGAGGCCGACGGGAACGACTGTTATCTCGAGGTCCACGCCGGCGCGGGCGGCACGGAGTCGCAGGACTGGGCCGAAATGCTCTTGCGCATGTACATGCGGTGGATCGAGGCCCATGGCTACCGCGCCGAGGTAATCGACGAAAATCCCGGCGAGGAAGCCGGCTTGAAATCGGCGACCCTCATCGTCAAGGGTCCCAACGCCTATGGCTGGCTCAAGACCGAAAGCGGGGTTCATCGGTTGGTACGCATCTCGCCCTTCGATTCGCAGTCTCGCCGCCACACGAGCTTTGCAAGCGTCGCGGTCTACCCGGTTGTCGACACCGAAATCGACATCAAGATCGAGGACAAGGACTTGCGGATCGACACCTACCGAGCCTCTGGGGCTGGCGGTCAGCACGTCAACCGTACCGACAGCGCCGTTCGTATCACGCATATGCCGACCGGGATCGTCGTCCAATGTCAGGCCGAACGTTCTCAGCACAAGAACCGGGCTGCCGCCTTGTCGATGTTGCGCTCGCGGCTCTATGAACTCGAACTCAGCAAGCAGGAGGCCGAAAAACAGGCCGTCTACGATGCGCAAACCGACATTGGTTGGGGACACCAGATCCGGTCCTACGTGCTGCACCCTTACCAAATGGTGAAAGACCTGCGCACTGGCGTGGAGAAGGGCGACGCTCAGCGCGTCCTCGATGGCGATCTCGACCCCTTTCTTTCGGCCGCCCTCGCTCAGCGGGTTGACGGCAAGCGGCAGAACGCGTGACTAGCGCCCCCGAGAAGCATGACGACCGTGGGCCGGCCAGCGGAGGGCTCGTCGATCAGGCGACGTTCCTGCGTGAACAACTCCGTCGTCTGCAGGATCAGATTGCTATTGTTCACGTGGTCAACCCCGTGAACGCCGTCATCGTAGCCGCGGTGATGTGGGGCACCCTCGACCAACGGGCCTGATCGTCTGGTGTGTCGCGATAGCCGCGTTGACGATCGTGCGCGTGATCGAGGATCGGGTTCGCGGATTGGCGGACCTCCAAGCAGCGACGGCCGAGGCGTTGAAGGAACGTCTGGTGGCCAACGTCGTCGGCACGGGCGCGACCGGGGCGGCGTGGGGGATCGGTTGCGCTTGGCTCTACCCGCCCGACGATGTCCTCACCCAAGTGTTTCTGATTTTCGTGCTCGGTGGCATAACCGCCGGCGCCGCCGCAACTCGGGCGCCGTATTTCCCGGTCTTCATCGCCTACGCGCTTCCCGCCAATCTTCCGATCTTGTTGCGGGCGCTAAGCGAGTTCGACCGGATACACTTTGGGTTTCCCGTATTGCTGGGCGTTTTTGTCCTCGCTATGACGGCGGTCGCCCAGCGGCTTTCGAATGCGGTCATCGAGACCATTGAACAACAAGCCGCCCTGACCAGAGCCCGCCATGCCGCCGAGGCGGCGAGTCGGGCCAAATCGGATTTCGTCGCTGTGGTCAGCCACGAGTTGCGAACACCGCTCACCGCAATTCGCGGTGCACTCGGGCTCGTCGCCGAAGGCCACATGGGCGAAGTTTCCGGGAAAGCGCAGCGCATGGTCGCCATCGCGTCGCGCAACAGCGACCGTTTGCAAATTCTGATCGATGACATCCTCGATCTCGCGAGCCTTGAAGCGGGTCGGCTTGAGTTCATCATCCGGCGTGAAAAAATTCTGCCCATCGTGCGCCAGACGATCGACAACAATGCGACGTACGCCGCGGCGTTCGGAGCCACCCTGAGTCTCGTGCTGGACGATGTCGACGACGCCACGTCGGTCGACGTCGACGAGCGCCGGCTCGGTCAGGTGCTGACCAATCTGATTTCGAACGCGGCAAAATTCTCGCCCCGCGGCGCCGACGTGTTGCTGCGAATAAGCCGCCGAGGCTCGAGCGTTCGCATCGATGTCGAAGATCGCGGCCCGGGGGTTCCGGAGAGCTTCCGCCCACACCTGTTCCAGAAGTTCGCTCAGGCCGATCTCGCCAATGACCGCCGCTCAGGCGGTACCGGCCTCGGGCTCTCGATCAGCAAGACCATCGTGGAACGGTTCGGCGGCCGGATTGGCTACGAAACGCCCGAAGCTGGCGGCAGCCGCTTCTATTTCGAATTGCCGGTCGCGTCCTAGACGGCGGCCGCGGGCTTGGCGCCGGCCAGTTCCAAAGTTTCGCGTTTGCCCGTCGGCAGCGACTTGACCTTGCCGTCCAACAGCTCAGTGGGCTGATCCGATCGCTTGCAATGGCCCTCGATATAGGCACCAGGCTCGATCGACAACGTTTCATGCCAGACATCGCCAACGACGTGCGCGGTCTTGGCGAGTTGAACCTTGCGGGCGCGGATCCGACCGTGGACCGTTCCGCGTACGATTACGTCGTCCGCCAAGATCTCGCCGTTGATATCGGCGCGGTCGCCGATGACGAGCGAGTTGGCTGTGACGTCACCGTCGACCCGGCCGTCGATTTGCACCTCGCCCTCGGACTTGAGGTTCCCGATGATGTGGAGGTTGGCGCTGATCAACGATGGCGCCACGCGAGAAGCAGTCTGCGGCACCGGCGAAACGGGCCGCTCATTTTTTGAGAACATGATTCCCTACCTCGACGGTTCGTGGGGCACCCTGCGCTCGGCGCAGGTGGTTGCCGACCCGAATGAAGTGGACGGGGTCCAGAGCCGTACCGTTGAAACGTATCTCGTAATGGAGATGGGCGCCAGTGCTTCGGCCGGTGCTACCCATGCGCCCGATCTCTTCCCGTAGCCCTATTTGTTGTCCAACCTCGACCGAGGTCCGGCTCAGGTGGGCATAGCGGCTGGTCAGGCCGAGCCCGTGATCGATCTCAACCATCTTTCCAAACGGTCCGTTTCGCCCCACGAACGTGACCCGACCAGGAGCCGTGGTCCACACCAATTGTCCGGACGGCCCGGAGAAATCGGCCCCAGCGTGAAAGGCGGGGCGGTTGGTGAACGGATCGCGTCGGTAACCGAACTCACTCGACACATACGCGCTCTCGAGCGGAGTGGCGAGCGGCAATACGAGGAAAAGGTCCTGGAGCGCCTCCCAGCGTCGCAACCGCTCCTCGAGGGCGCTTAGCTGGCCGTCGAACTCGGGATCGTCCTCGAACTCCTGGGGCTCGGTGGCGGGGGCCTGATCGGGTGCGCCGCGAAGGGCGAGCAGGGGCCCCCCCATGCCGAGCGAACGATTGGCAGCCGCGATCAAGCGCTCAGGCTTGATCCCGGTTCTGGCGATCGTCGATTCGAGGTCGCGGATATCGCGCTCTGTGCGTCCGAGAATCTGCTCGAGAAGTTGGACCTGTTCGCGCCGGACCGCCGACAGCCGGTCGGTGACCCGATCGACGTCGATGCCGGGGCCTGGTTTTGGTTGCAGGCGGGCCAGCACGTCCCGTTCATTGCGCACCGCCGCCAGCCTTGCCCGGGTTTCGTCGACGTCGTGGTCGAGCGAAGAACGTTGATCGTTTTGTCCCGAACGCGTGGTTCCAGCGCCGAGACGCTGCAGGATCTTTTCGCGCTGGTCTTCTAGTTCACGGCGCAGGCGCTGGACCTCGTCCGTAGCATCGCGATGCTCCTCAGTCACCGTCTCCACTTGGGCCGAAAGGGACGAAATCCGCTGCTCAATGACGTCCTTGTGCGATAGCAGGTCGACCAACTGCCGATGCTTGCTCTCGAGCTCGGCGGTTGCCGATGCGAACCGGGACTTCGAAGAACGCAACTCCCACTCGAGATTGCGGTTGGTCGTCGACAGGTCGGCGATCAGGGTTTCGCGGATCGCGAGGCGGGCCTCGCCAGCCAGGAAATACAGGGTGCTGAAGAGCATCCAGCCGCCGATCACGAGCGCGACCGTGGCGACGCAGGTCTGAAGTCGGCGCGACAGGACAAAGTAGCGGACACGCCCTTCGGAACGCAGAATGAACTGCCGTTCCGGAAACAGGCGTGCGTGCGCCCGGCGGATATCCCGCCACTCCATCACCCCCCCTTACCCTCCCGCGTGGCGTCATCGCCACGTCTTAGGGATATCGACTCCGGCACCCCATCGCAACCATTGAATCCGAGATCGAAAACGTCCGGAGGAGCCTCATTTTCTGCGGCTCCCGGACTATAGTGCCCGGGCCGCCTCCAGGACCTCCTCGACATGACCGGGAATCTTGACCTTGCGCCACACACGACGCACCACGCCGACGCCATCGATCAAGAACGTCGATCGATCGATACCCATGTATTTTCGACCGTAGAGCGTCTTCTGGACCCAAACGCCGTACTTTTCGCACACCTTGCCGTCCTCGTCTGACGCCAACGAGACCTTGAGCTTGTGCTTCTTCTTGAAGGCATCGTGCTTGGCCGGCGTGTCCTTCGATACTCCGATGATCGCGACGCCCGCTTTCTTGAACTTGTCGAGGTGCTTGGTGAAGTCGATCGCCTCCTGCGTGCAACCCGAGGTGTCGTCCTTGGGGTAGAAATAGAGGACGACCGTCTGGCCCTTGAGGTCGGTTAGTTTCACGGTGCCATCGCCATCCGTGGGCATCGAAAACGCCGGCGCCTTGTCGCCTTGCTCTACGCTCATGGATTTTCTCCGCAGGCTGTCTTCGTTGATGGGCATGACAGTCAAGCTTGTGGCGCCTCTCGGAGCAAGTCCGAGATCGAGCGACGGTAGATGTCACTGACCCGCGCCTGGCTTCGGACGAGCCGCCCACGCACCTCATCCAAAGTCGCGACCGCCGCGGCGCGGGCCAAGCCGGCCCTTAGACCGGCGGGCGCGGTCGTTTCCTCGAAGGGGTGCTCCAGACACAACCGAATGAGGCCCTCGATGTTGTGATAGAACGTGATGTGCTGGCGCAACTCGTCGGCCACCCCGGAGGGCAAGAGCCCCGACCGCTCGATGCGTTCTAGGGTACGCACCGTGTTGGAGTCGACCACCGACGGGTCCTGATGCGCGAAACGCAACTGAAACATCTGGCACAAGAATTCGGCGTCCAATAGCCCACCGCGTACGTACTTGAGCCGCCAAGGGTTCTGTTCCGGGAGCTCATGCTCGATTCGTTGCCGCATGTCGTCGACGTCACGAGCTAGGGCAGCAACATCGCGAGGAGCGACCAGGACCTCGCGCACGGCGGCTTCGATCTTCGCGCGCAGCGTAGCGGGGCCGGCAACGACCCGAGCTCGCGTGAGCGCCATGCGCTCCCACGTCCAGGCCGACTGTCGCTGGTACTGGACGAAGCTGTCGAAGCTCACCGCGATCGGGCCCGATGTCCCAGAGGGCCGAAGTCGCATGTCGATGTCATAAAGCTTGCCCTCGGCGGTCATCGCGGAGATCGCTGCAATCATCTGTTGGGAAAACCGCGCGAAGTAGGTGGTGGCAGAGAGCGGCCGGGGGCCGTTCGACGGCGTATCGCCGAGATCGATGTCATAGACGAAGGTGAGATCGAGATCCGATCCGAAGGTCATTTCGCGGCTGCCCAACTTTCCGTAGGCAATCACGGCGAACGACGCCCTTTCGAGGACCCCGTGACGAGACGCAAAATCCCGGCTGACGGCATCGAGCAGGCCGGCGATCGCGAGGTCCGCCACGTCGCTCAGGTAGGGCCCGGCATCGTGGGCCGATAGGGTTCCGCGCAACACGCGTGCGCCGATCAAGAAGCGGCGATCGCGCGCCCAGCGCCGGGCGATATCGAGAACGTCCTGATAGTCCCGCGCCATGGCCACATCGGAGGCCAACGTTCTCCCCAGGACTTCGCGATCCGGGGGTGGGTCGACGACGTTTTCGGTAAGCAGACTGTCGAGGATGGACGGAGTCCGACCCAACAATTCGGCGAGCCGCGGGGCGCTGCCGACGACCTCGGCCACGAGGTCGAGAAGTCCGGGGTTGCTGTAGAACAGCGAGAACAGCTGCACCCCGGCAGGCAATTTGGCGAGGAACTCGTCGAACTTGAGGAAGGCGGCATCCGGGTTTTCCGTCGCCGCAAGGGCCGTGAGAAGCCGCGGCCCGAGCGCGGTGAGCAACTCCCGTGCACGCACGCTCCGCGTCGCGCGCAGACGGCCATGGTGCCATTGTCGAACGGCCGTCGATATCTTCCGGGGTTCGCGGTACCCCATGCGCGACAGCGATTCGAGCGTTTCGGGGTCGTCCTCCGTTCCGGTGAACACGAGACTACCGCTTTCCGCTCCGAGGGCCGGTGCGTCCTCGAACAGAGCCGCATAGTGCCCCCGCACGGTTTCGAGCACGCGCAGTAGGGCTCTAGAAAACGCCGCGGCGTCCTCGTAGCCGAGAAACACGGCCACCCGGCGCATTTCGGTGGGATCGAGGGGCAAGCGCTGGGTCTGCTCGTCGGCCACCATCTGGAGGCGATGCTCTGTCCGTCGCAGAAAGTCGTAGGACGTGATCAGTTCCCGCGCCGCGGCTTCGGTGATTCGCTTCGACGTCGCTAGCGCACGAATCGCACCGCATGTCGTGGCATCACGCAACGTCGGATCGCGGCCTCCCGCGATGAGCTGCTGTGTCTGGGCGAAAAACTCGATCTCCCGGATGCCGCCGCGGCCCAATTTCACGTTGTAGCCCGCGAGTTCGGCTTGAGCCGTGCGTCCGACTTTGGCATCGATCTGTCGCTTGATCGAATGAATGTCGTTGATCGCAGCGAAATCGAGGTGCTTGCGCCAAACGAACGGAATCAGTCGGCGCAGAAAATCGTTGCCGGCGGCATGGTCGCCTGCGACCACCCGCGCCTTGATCATGGCCGCCCGTTCCCAATTCTGCCCAACGCTTTCGTAGTAGGTTTCCGCAGCCAGCACCGACATAGCCACCGGCGTCGCCCCCGCGTCCGGTCGCAGGCGAAGATCGACCCTGAGAACGTAGCCATCGGCGGTTCGGTCCTGGAGCAGGGCCGTAAGACCACGCGTCAGTCGGACAAAACAGTCTTGGGGTGACGTCTTGCCGACGTAGCGAATGACGTCCTGATCGAATAGGGCGATCAGGTCGATGTCGCTCGAGTAATTGAGTTCGCCAGCCCCGAGTTTGCCCATCCCGATCACGAAGAAACCCGATGATCGGGCTGGCTCCAAACGATCGTCGAGAACGAGATCGCCGCGATCGGCAGCGTCGATGAGCAGATAATCGACCGCCGCGGTGACCACGGCGTCTGCGAAACGACTGAGCGCGGACGTGACCTGATGGAGCCCCCAAGCATTGCCTATATCTGCGACGGCGACCAATAGGGCGACCCGGGCCTTGGCGACCCGCAGGTGTTGCGCAAAATCGGTCTGGGGCAGGGGACTCGGCTGGCGCCCCGCCGTTGCGACCTCATCGAAAACCCCCTCGAGAGCCTGATCCAGAGTCGCGTTGCGGAACCGATGGAGAAACCCCATCTCTCTTCGCAGCAGGTTCTCGAGATAAGGGCTGGTGCCGCAAATCGATCGGAAAAGATCGGCGGCCTGCTGGTCTGTAACCAATTCGTCGAGCAGGGCCCCCTGGTCGGCCGTGGAGTCCCGGAGCCGATCGAAGGCGGCCGCGGCGTGACTTTCGTCGAAAGGGCGCGGAATTCCGTGCAGTTGACGAAAGAGGACAAATCCAGTCATTCGTATAGCGCGTGAATTCGGGCTTCGAACGGCAGAAAACAGTGTTTCGGCGGACAAGTAAACTGATCGTGCAGCTTCTGGGCGGCCTCGTTGCCGCAGCCGCGATCATCGTCGTTGCGGCCGCATGGCGCTTCGCCCAGGGACCGTTGTCTTTGGCGCCGCTGACCCCCTACCTCCAGGATTCGCTGAATATCGTTGGCGCCGGGGCTTTCCAGGTCCGCGTCCGCGACACCGTCTTGTCATGGCGGGGTCTGTACCGCGGCCTCGACATCAGCGTCCTCGACGTGCTCGTCGTCGATCCTGACGGCCGTCCGATCGCGCGTATCCCGGAAATGGCGGTTCGGTTCGATCTCGCTGAACTGCTTCAGGCGGATCTCATTCCGGCGTCGATCGATATCGTTGGCGCCACGATCCGCGTTACGCGACAGGCCGATGGGGCCTTTGTCTTCGGTCTCGGGGAGACCCAGCACGAAGGTTCAGAATGGCTGGCGCGGCTGGAACGGGATCTCCTCTTGCCGCCTGAGAGAAAGGCGCTGGCCACCGCCCTCCGCGAGATCGCAATTCGCGATGCCGATGTCGCGTTCGTCGATGAACAAAACGGCGTCGTGTGGCGGTTGCCGAGCGCCAGCCTCTTCCTCGAACGCTCTCAGAGCGGCTTGAGCGGGCGCCTTTCCGCCAACGCCGCGGTCTCGGGAACCCAGGTGCCGCTCGATTTGGCGGCCCGCTTCGATTACGTCGAACGGACCACGGCAGCGACCCTGCGGTTTCGCGGGCTGAGTCCGACGTTGCTCACGTCCTACCTTCCGGAGATCGACCTCCTGCGCCGGGTTCAGGTTCCTGTCGACGGGACGATCACGACTCGAGTGGCGGCGGGGACGTGGCCGAGCGACGTGCAGTTTCGATTGACTCTGGGAGCCGGCGACATTGATGCCTCGCCCTATCATGATCGCCCGCTGCCGATCACCCGCGCGACGCTCGAGGGGAGCGTCAACCTCCCTTCCGAGTCGGTCAACCTCTCCGATTTCACCGTCGAGGCTGGCGGCGCGACCGTGGCGGGAGCCGGAGCCCTGCTCAAGGGGGAGCGAGGATCCGAATTGGCGGTGTCGGGGAATTTTCGCGGGTTCAGCGCCGGAGCCCTGCAGCAGTACTGGCCCAAAATCGTTGCACCGGAAGCCAAGGATTGGTTCGTCCGTAACGTCCGTAGCGGTGCGATCGATCAAGGGACGTATCGAATCACGCTGTCGGCAGGGGAACTCGCGGGAGCCCCAGTATCCGATCAGGCAATCGACGTTCGTTTCGCGTATCGCGGTACCGCGGCGACGTTCCTCGCCGGTTTGCCGCCCGTCGAAGGAGCACAAGGCGAAGGGCGGATCACGGGGAAGTCTCTGTTGCTCGGCCTCGACGCTGGACGCATCGGGGGAATCGCCCTGAGCGAGGGCAATATCCGGCTGTCCAAAGACGGGGTTGCCGACTGGACCGCCGCGATCGAGTTCGTGGCCTCGGGCCGGAATTCAGATGTCCTCGGCCTCCTGGATAGTCGCCCCCTGGCGCTCATCTCGCGCCATGGCGGATTCGACCCCAAGACGGTCGAGGGCCTGTCGGCGACCCGCGCGAGACTGCGTTTCCCCTTGCGCTCACCGATTCTCGCTGCGCAGGTCCAATTCGCTGCCGCGGCCAATCTACGGGACACGGCCGTTCGCGGCCTGATCCCCGGAACCACGCTGTCCAAGGGAACGTTCGCGCTCGAATTGACGGCCCGGGCGTTACAGCTCGAAGGATCGGCCGAGGTCGAGGGTATTCCTGCGCGAGTCTCGTGGGTGGAGCGATTCGACGCGGAGCCGCAGGAAGCCTCCACGCGCTTCACGCTTACGGCGCCGCTCGGCGAGAACGATCGCCGACGCCTTGGGATCGATTTCGCTCCAACGTTACAAGGCGAAGTCCCGACCGCCGTGGTCGTGACCGCCAAAGATCGGCAGTTACGCGAGGTTGCCGTCGAGGTCGACCTGACTCCGGCCGTCCTCGATGTGCCGCTTCTTGCGTGGCGCAAGGCGCGAGGAGCAGAAGGCAAGGTCACGTTCCGAGCCCGTCCCGACCGTGACGACGTCGTGCTCATTGAAGACCTCGACATCGCGACCGTCGATCTCAAGGCCGCAGGAAACCTCCGTCTCGACGCCGCACGAAAGATCGACCGTCTCAACTTGTCGCGCTTGGTCGTAGGCGCAACGGACGTTGCGGTTGCCGCAGAACGCGAGCAAAGCGGCTACCGGGTTTCCCTAACGGGGGCTTCGCTCGATATCTCGACAGCGCTCGATCGACTCATGGATTCGGGCGACCCGGGTGGCCCGTCCCACGTCACCCGCCTGAAGCTCGCGCGCATCAAACTCGACGACGAACGTTTCATCACTCAGGTTGACGGGGAAGTCTCCCAAACCGACGGCGCCCTCGACTCGTTGCGCTTCGCCGGATCGCTGAACGATGAGGCCCCGGTGACGGTCGCCATCGCAAAGGCCGTCGATGGCAAGCGCCGCTTGACCATGGCCTCGGCCAACGCGGGACGCTTGGCCCGGACTCTCGGCTTCTTCATCCATGCCGACGGTGGCACCTTCCTCGCGAACGGCCTGCTCGATGACACCGCCGAGGGCTGGATGATCGATGGGCGCGTCGAGGTCGAGAACCTCCGCGTCAACAACATGCCGGCGTTGACCCGCGTCCTCAGCCTCGCCTCCCTCACGGGAATCCTGGAGGTGATGAGCGGCGAAGGAATTCAGTTTGTGCGGGCCGATGTCCCGTTTCGTTTCGGCCGCGACAAGGCCGAGATCAACGGCGGACGGGCCTTTGGTCCCTCTCTTGGGATCACGCTCGATGGCACCGTCGATCGTCGAACCGATCAGCTCACCTTCAACGGAACGCTCGTGCCGGCCTACACGATCAACTCGGTCCTGGGCCAAATCCCGCTGATTGGAAACCTCCTGGTTGGGCGCCCCGGGGAAGGCATCATCGCGCTCAACTACTCGGTTCGCGGCACCTTCGAGGAGCCGACGATCAGCGTAAATCCACTGTCTGCGCTCGCTCCGGGATTCTTGCGCAACTTCTTCACGATCTTCACCAACCCTCCGGGACGCAGCGGCAGCCAGCCACAGACCATCGAGACGAGGCAGGATCCGCCAGGCTAGCGGACGCGCACCAGCGCGTGGCGTTTCTTGCCCGCGGAAAGCTGGATTGTGCCTTCGGCATCGATGTCGGCAACGGTGATCGATAGCTTCTCGTCGGTGACGGCGCGACCATTGAGGCGAGCCCCGCCATTCCGAATCAGCCGTCTCGCCTCGCCCCCCGAAGACGCGAGTCCCGACTTGAGGAAGAGTTCGAAGGCGGGAAGCCCTCGTTCCAGGTCCGCCCGTTCCACGGCGAGGGTCGGCAGGTCGCCACCGATCGTCCGCTGCTCGAAGGTTCGTCGCGCCGTCTCCGCGGCGCGTTCGGCCGCCGTGACCCCGTGGCAAAGGCGGGTCGCTTCATTGGCCAGCACTTTTTTCGCTTCGTTGAGTTCGGCGTCGCGCAGGGCTTCGAGGCGCTCGATCTCCGCGATCGGCAGGTCAGTGAATAGACGGAGAAACCGGCCAACGTCCCGGTCCTCGGTGTTGCGCCAGAACTGCCAATAGTCATAGGACGACCGCATCTCGGCGTTGAGCCAGACGGCGCCAGCGGCCGTTTTCCCCATCTTGGCGCCCGAGGCCGTGGTGATGAGCGGGCAGGTGAGGCCGAACAGCTCCAGATTGGCGGTTCGACGGCCGAGTTCCACGCCGTTGACGATGTTGCCCCATTGATCCGAGCCGCCGATCTGAAGCGTGCAGCCGTACCGGCGCGCCAGCTCGACGAAGTCGTAGGCTTGAAGGATCATGTAGTTGAACTCGAGGAACGACAGCGGCTGATCACGTTCCAAGCGCTGTTTGACCGACTCGAAGGCCAACATGCGATTGACGGAGAAGTGGCGGCCGTAGTCTCGCAGGAACGGCAGGTAGCGGAGCGAGTCCAGCCATTCGGCGTTGTCGACCATCGCAGCCTCGCTCGAGCCCTCGCCAAACGTCAGGAAACGCGCGAACACCTGCTTGATCCCCGCCATGTTGGCGGCAATTTCCGCTTCGCTCAGGATCGGACGCGCGTCATCGCGGAACGACGGGTCGCCGACCTTCGTCGTTCCGCCGCCCATGAGCACGATCGGGCGATGCCCGGTTTGCTGCAGATGACGCAGCACCATGATCATCAGCAGGCTGCCGACGTGAAGGCTCGGCGCCGTGCAGTCGAAGCCGATATAGGCGACAACGCGGTGCTGCGCGAAACGATCGTCGAGGGCGGCGAGGTCGGTCGCCTGGTGCAGAAAGCCGCGCTCGACCATGCGACGAAGAAACTCGGAGCGTACGGTCATGATCGAAGATTCCCGGCAAGCGCGTGGTCTATCATGGCGCAATGGCGGCAACAACGCATCGCAGGGCCGGAACGCGCATGCTGAGGGGGCTTGGCCTGATGAGCGGAACCTCGCTCGATGGCATCGACGTGGCTCTCATCGAGACCGATGGCGAGGGCGCCACACGTGCCGGGCCGGCCATCACGGTTCCCTATGAACGACGGCTTCGGGAGGCGTTGCGGGCCTGCCTTACGCCGGCGACACGCCCGAGCGACCTCGGCCCAATCGTCAAAGATCTTACGCGGACCCACGCGGCCGCGATTAAAGTGTACTGTGATAAATATTCTGTAAATATATATGAAATAGATGTAATTGGATTTCACGGACAAACGATCGAGCATCGCCCCGACCTCGGACGGACTTGGCAAATCGGGGATGGGGCTCTGTTGGCGTCCAATATGGGTCGACCAGTGGTCAGCGACTTTCGGTCGGCCGACGTGGCGGCTGGCGGGCAGGGGGCGCCCCTGGTTCCTCTCTACCATCAGGCGCTCGCGAGCGGCCTCGAAAAGCCCCTGGCTGTGCTCAATATCGGCGGCGTCGCCAACGTCACCTGGCTTGGCCACGACGACGCCATTCTCGCCTTCGATACCGGGCCCGGGAATGCGCCACTCGATGATTGGGTCCTGGCCAGCACCGGTGCGCCGTTTGACCGCAACGGCGAACTGGCAAGTCTCGGCCGCCCCGACCGGGCGCTCGTCGATCGTTTCCTGGCCCATCCATTTTTTGCCCGGCGGCCGCCCAAATCGCTGGATCGTCAGGACCTGCCGATCCGGCCGGCTGAGGGTTCGCTCTCGGATGGTGCGGCAACGATCCTGGAAGGTATTGCCCAGTCTGTCGTGGCCGCTCTACCCCATTTTCCGGAGCGGCCCAGACGCTGGTTGATTACTGGTGGAGGGCGCCGCAACCTCGCCCTGATGGCGCGGCTCGCACAGCTCTTGGGTCGGGTCGAAGCCGTCGAAAGCGTGGGCTGGCAGGGCGATTTTCTCGAGGCTCAGGCCTTCGCCTATCTGGCCGTCAGGCGACTACGGGGCCTGCCCACGAGCGTACCCGAGACCACAGGCTGCCGGTCGCCGACCGTCGGAGGGACTTTCTGGCCGGCGCCCAGTCCTTAAGCGGTGGCCTTTTGGCGGCCGACGGCCGTGGTCAAATAACCTTCAACCGTCGCCTTCAGTTGATCGAGCCGGTCGTTGAAGAAGTGATCGGCCCCCTGGATCGTTTTGAAATCGACCTTGATCGCCCGCTGGAGCGCGAGTTTGTCTGCCAACTTGTTGACATCTGCGAGCGGCACGTGCTGGTCAATGTCGCCGTGCACGATCAGCCCTGAGGACGGGCAGGGCGCGAGAAAGGTGAAATCGAACAGGCTGGCGGGGGGAGCAACGGATACGAACCCCTCGATTTCTGGACGCCGCATCAGCAACTGCATGGCGATCCAGGCGCCAAAGGAAAAGCCCGCCACCCAGCAGGACCTCTCGCTGGCGTTGAAGGTCTGCAGCCAATCCAGCGCCGAGGCGGCATCGGAGAGCTCGCCCTGGCCTTGGTCGAATTCACCTTCGCTGCGACCAACGCCCCGGAAGTTGAAGCGTAGAACGGAAAAACCGCGTTCAGCAAAAGCATGAAACAAGGTGTAGACCACCTTGTTGTTCATGGTTCCGCCATGTTGGGGGTGTGGATGTAGGATCACCGCAATCGGGGCCCCCGTGGACTTGCTCGCGTGATAGCGGCCCTCGAGGCGCCCTTCCGGGCCATTGAATGTGACTTCAGGCATCCTTGGTCTCGATACGGGAATTCATTACTGAATTAAGTGGGAATAAACCCTGGGACAGCAAAATCTGGCGCGCAATTACTTGATCAAGGAAGTCGGGCATCCTATATGAGCAACCGACGACCGAATTGGAAAGCGGCGGACTATAGCATGGCGCTAATCCCTCACCTCAAGTCGCTTGGGCAGGATGTCGATGCCGTCCTGGCTCGCGACCCGGCGGCGCGCTCGCGCCTTGAGGTGGTCTTTCTCTACCCCGGTTTCCATGCCGTGCTTTGGCATCGCGTCGCCTCTCGGCTGTGGCGGTCCGGCTGGCGTTTCTTGGCACGCCTGGTCGCAACCTGGTCGCGGTTTGTGACCGGCATCGAAATCCATCCAGGTGCCAAGATTGGACGGGGCTTCTTCATCGATCATGGCCATGGCGTGGTGATTGGCGAGACGACCGAGATCGGGGACAACGTGACGCTCTATCAGGGGGTGACCTTGGGCGGAACGTCGCTCCACCAGGGCAAGCGTCACCCAACCCTCGGCAATGACGTCATCGTCGGTGCGGGAGCCAAGGTGCTCGGGCCGATCATGCTCGGAGACGGCGTCCGCGTCGGTTCGAATGCGGTTGTGACCAAGGATGTGGCGAGCGGCACGGTGGTGGTGGGTATTCCCGCCAAACCTGTCGCCCAAAAGCGTGCGACGGCCGACTTCATCGCCTATGGGACACCTGGCGATGGCGATCCGGCCGGGGCTGCGTTGCGCGGCTTGATGGAGCAGGTCGAATTGCTTCGGGCCCGGGTCGAGGAACTCGAGCGCCACAGGCCGCCTGCGGATTTGGCGAGCGAAAAAGATTCTTCGAGTGAGGAACAGGCACGCCGGATTGATCGATAACCTCGGGACAGAGTCCCTCAGGGTGATAGGGAGACAGCTGTGAAACTGAGCACCAAAGGTCGTTACGCCGTCATGGCGATGGTGGATCTCGCGTCGAATAGCAATGGGCGGCCGGTTTCCCTGGCCGACATCGCCGAGCGACAGGACATCTCGCTCAGCTACCTCGAACAATTGTTCGGCAAACTTCGTCGAGGTGGGCTGGTCCGGAGCGTGCGCGGCCCGGGCGGCGGCTACATGCTGAGCCATTCCGTCGATCAGACGAGAATCTCAGACATCGTGGTGGCCGTCGATGAACCCCTGCGAGCGACGCGTTGCCCGCCAGGTTCTTCGCTCGGCTGCGGCAAGAACCATAGCCGCTGCCTGACCCATGACCTGTGGGAGGAACTCGGCAATCAAATCCACCGTTTCTTGAGCGCGGTGACGCTCGCCGATGTCATCGGCAAGCGCGTGCTTGGCGTGAGCAAATTCACGCTGCCGGCGCCCGTCGCCGAACCGGTGCCGGCCCCGGAACAGGTAATCGCCTGAGACGATCGTGACGAACCTTCGCGCCTATCTCGACTACAACGCTTCGGCGCCGCTGCTGCCGGAAGCCGCTTCGGCGGTGTTGCAGGTTCTCGAGAACGCCGGCAACCCGTCGTCGGTGCATCGCGAAGGGATCAAGGCCCGGCGGATCCTCGATCACGCTCGGGAGGTGGTCGCCAAGAGCGTGGGAGCCCAGGGGGATAGCGTCGTTTTCACGAGCGGCGGGACCGAGGCCAACGTTTTGGCGTTGGTTGGCGCCCCGGGGGCCCGCCGCATCGTCTCTGCCGTCGAGCACCCGTCCGTCCTCAAGACTGCCGCGGAAGTCGACCCGCACATGCTGACCGCCCCGGTTGACGGGACGGGCATGCTTGATCTCGACGTCCTCGCCGGATACCTGCGCCAGGCGGGACCCAGCACGTTGGTGTCGATTCAGTGGGTCAACAACGAGACGGGCGTCATTCAGTCGATGGCCGAAATCGTTGCCGCGGTTCACGGCGCTGGCGCGATCCTCCATGTCGACGCGGTTCAAGCGTTGGGAAAACTCCAAATCTCGTTTCATGAAAGCGGAATCGATCTGCTCACGCTGTCGGCGCACAAGGTCGGGGGACCGACCGGAGTCGGCGCACTAATCGTCCGTCCTGGGCTGTCGATCGCGCCCCTGTTGACGGGCGGCCTCCAAGAACGCGGCCTTCGTGCCGGCACGGAAAACGTGGCCGGAATTGCCGGCTTTGCAGCGGCTCTGATCTCACCCCGGTTCGGCGTTTGGGCGCAGATCGGCGCGTGGCGGGATGACCTGGAGCGCCGGGTCCGGGCCTTGCCGGGCGTCCAGGTGATGGGCACCTCAGCCCCGCGGGTTGTAAATACCTCGTGTATCGCTTGCGATGGCTTGGACGGTGCGACGCAGGTGGCGGCACTCGATCTCGACGGCGTCGCGATCAGCGCCGGCGCCGCGTGCTCCTCGGGGAAGGTCGAGCCATCGCACGTTCTTTCGGCCATGGGTGTCGCGCCGGAGCGGGCGCGCTCGGCGATCCGGGTCAGCCTCGGTTGGCAAAATACGAAAAATGACGTGGACCGATTTGTCGATGCCTATGGCGTGCTCGTCCGCCGATTGGCCCGTCGTCTGACTGTAAATGCTGCTTAGTAGGGAAGGCCGCGTAATGGTCGAGAACACCAAGAAGCCCAACATCAAGACCCCCGTCTACCTCGACTATCAGGCCACGACGCCGGTCGATCCTCGTGTCCTCGACGAGATGTTGCCGTATTTCACCGAGAAGTTCGGTAACCCACACTCGCGAAGCCATTCGTTCGGGTGGGAGGCTGAAGAGGCCGTCGAGACCGCCCGGGCGCAGGTCGCGCACGTGATCGGTGCCGACGAAAAAGAAATCGTCTTCACGTCGGGCGCTACCGAGTCGAACAATCTGGCTCTGAAAGGAGTCGCACAGTTCTACAAGGATCGCAAAGACCACGTGGTCACCGTCGTCACCGAGCACAAGTGCGTCCTCGATACTTGCCGACACCTCGAGCAGGAAGGGTTCAGAGTGACCTACCTGCCGGTAGCCAAAAACGGACTGATCGACCTCGACCAATTGCGCGACGCAATCACGGACCGGACGGCCATCGTTTCCGTCATGGGCGTGAACAACGAGATCGGCGTCATCCAACCGCTCAAGGAAATCGGCGCGATCTGCCGGCAACGCGGGACCTTCTTCCACACGGACTGCGCCCAGGCCGTGGGCAAGATTCCGCTCGATGTCGAGGAGATGAACATCGATCTGATGAGCATCTCCGGACACAAGCTCTATGGGCCGAAGGGAATCGGCGCCCTCTATGTGCGACGAAAGCCGCGGGTTCGTCTGCGGGCGATGATCGACGGCGGCGGTCAGGAGCGGGGAATGCGTTCGGGAACACTCCCGACGCCGCTGTGTGTCGGCCTCGGAAGTGCCTGCGCGATCGCCGAGAAATACATGGGGACGGACAACGAGCGCATCCGCCGGCTCTCGGATCGTTTTTACGACGGGATCACCGCGACCTTGCCCGAGGTCTTCCTCAACGGCGATCGCGCCCAGCGATACCCCGGCAACCTGAACCTGAGCTTTGCCTACGTCGAAGGCGAGTCTCTGCTCATGGGAATCAAGGATCTGGCGGTGTCCTCGGGCTCGGCCTGCACCTCGGCGTCGCTCGAGCCGTCCTACGTGTTGCGCGCCTTGGGTGTCGACGAAGAATTGGCGCACACCTCGATTCGGATCGGCTTTGGACGTTTCACGACGGAGGCCGAAATCGACTACGCGGTCGAATTGATTGCCGGCCAAGTCAAGAAGCTGCGGGCGATGAGCCCGCTTTGGGAAATGGTCCAGGAAGGCATCGACCTCAAGTCGATCAACTGGGCGGAACACTGATCAGCAGCAGGGGAAAGCACCATGGCTTACAGCGAACGCGTCGTCGATCATTACGAGAACCCGCGCAATATCGGGTCGCTCGACAAGAACGCCCAAGACGTCGGCACCGGACTCGTGGGGGCGCCCGCGTGCGGCGACGTCATGAAATTGCAGATCAAGGTAAACGAGCACGGCATCATCGAAGATGCCAAGTTCAAGACCTTCGGCTGTGGCTCTGCGATCGCCTCCTCGAGCCTGATCACGGAGTGGGTCAAGGGTAAGTCGCTCGACGAGGCGGCGACGATCAAGAACACCCAGATCGCCCAGCATCTGGCCTTGCCCCCGGTCAAGATCCACTGCTCCGTGCTGGCCGAAGACGCCATCAAGGCCGCCGTGGCCGACTATCGTGCCAAGCAGGGGCACAAAGCTGGTTGACACGCCGGGTGCGGCCCGAATAAGGGGACGATGATGTCTCAGATGATGACGATCAGCGACGCCGCTGCCGAGCGCGTCAAGCTCTTGATGAGCAAGCGCGACAAGCCGGCGGCCGGAATTCGCATCGGGGTTCGGACCGCCGGGTGCTCGGGGTTGCAGTACACGATCGAATACGCCGAGGCCCGCAACGAGTTCGACGAGATCGTCGAAGACAAGGGCGTCACCATCCTCGTCGATCCGAAGGCCGCGATGTTCCTGCTCGGAACGGAGATGGATTTCGTCGATGAAAAAATGAAGTCGGGATTCGTCTTCAAGAACCCAAACGAAAAGGGCAAGTGCGGGTGCGGCGAATCGTTCCACGTGTAGCGATCAACGCCGCCCCGGTCTTCTCATGCTTGATCGTTCGCCGGAAAATGCTCCGGCTCCTGGCGCTTCGACGCCCTGTTGGTCGTGTCGCACGCCCGTGGACGCTCGGGCCCCGTTCTGCCATGCCTGCGGGACCATACAGCCGCCTCGCGCCGTCGATCATTTCGTCCGGCTCGGGGTCAAGCGGCAGTTCGACGTCGACCTGCGGGAGCTGGAACGGCAGTATTTCGGCTTCCAGCGACGCTTCCACCCCGACCGATTTGCCACGAAGTCGGCCGAGGAGCGGGCCTTTTCTTTGCAGCATTCCACGGCAACCAACGAGGCGTTCGAGACGATCCGTTCGCCTCGTCGCCGGGCAGAATACCTGCTGACGCTGCTTGGCCAACCGGCGCTCCCAGCCGACGCGCACACGGTAGGCGATCCGGCCTTGCTGGCGGAAGTCCTGCAGCTTCGTGAAGCGCTTGACGAAAGTGCCGAACCGAGGGCGATGCAACGGATCGCACAGGACGCCCTAGCACGGGCCGAGGACTGCACGCGCAGCATCGCCGCCGCGTTCGCGGCCGGGAATCTGGCGGAAGCGGGTAAGCAAACGTTGTGGCTGGCGTACCTGGACAAGCTCGCGGACGAAATCCGCGCGCGCGGCCGCCGACCCAAGCCGGGGCCTTGAATGCTGCTGCAGATCCATGAACCGGGCCAAACGCCGATGCCGCACGCTGGCGACAATCTTGCGGTCGGCATCGATCTCGGCACGACCAATTCCCTCGTTGCGATCAGCCGCGACGGCAAACCCGAGGTCCTTCGCGATCCTCGGGGACGCTCGCTGATACCGTCGATCATCGCATACAAGACCGACGGAGCAGTCGCTGTTGGCGATGACGCGCGCCTCGTCCTGTTGGACGAGCCCGAACGCGTGATCTCTTCCATCAAACGTCTGATGGGGCGCGGGACCGACGACGTGAAACGCCTGGCCGGGTCGCTCCCCCACGAACTGGCGCCCGGTCGCAGCGGGGAGATGGTGAAGCTGGTGATCGGTGACCGGGTCGTCTCCCCGGTCGAGGTGTCCGCCGAGATTCTTCGCGAATTGCGTCATCGCGGCGAAGGAGCCTTGGGGCAGTCGGTGACCAGAGCCGTCGTCACGGTTCCGGCTTACTTCGATGATGCCGCCCGCACCGCGACCAAAGATGCGGCGCGACTTGCCGGACTGGAAGTCCTTCGCTTGGTGAACGAGCCCACCGCTGCGGCCCTGGCGTACGGCCTCGACAAGGGGGCCGAAGGTACCTTCGCGGTATACGACCTCGGTGGCGGAACGTTCGACGTTTCGATTCTGCGACTGGAAAAGGGCGTATTTCAGGTGCTCGCGACCGGGGGCGACGCGGCACTTGGCGGCGACGATTTCGACCACGCGATAGCCGAGCACTTCCTGGCCCAATCTCCGGGAGCGGCACCATCGGCGGCCGAGGTCAAGCGAGCTCTGTTCAGCGCGCGGCTCGCCAAGGAGTGCCTGTCCACCCAGGACAGCGGCGAGTGGTGGATCGAACGTGATGGGCGACGGAGCGCGCACCCCCTCGACCGCGCCACGCTCGATCGGTTGTTGGGTCCGCTCGTCGAGCGGACGATTGCGATATGCGGCGAAGTGCTTCATGACGCGCGACTCGCGGTCGAAGATCTCGCGGGGGTCGTCCTCGTCGGCGGGTCGACACGTGTCCCACTCGTGCAACGGCGTGTCGCGGAATTTTTCGCTCGGCCGCCCCTGAGCGACATCGATCCTGACGAGGTCGTCGCGCTTGGTGCGGCCCTGCAAGCCGAAGCGTTGACCCGAGGGTCGGACACCTTGTTGCTCGACGTCACGCCGCTATCCCTCGGGATCGAAACGTTGGGGGGATTGGTCGAGAAGATCATTCCCCGCAATACCGCCATTCCCGTGGCCAAAGCGCAGGAGTTCACGACCTATCAGGACGGACAGGACGCCATGGTCGTTCACGTCGTGCAGGGCGAGCGGGAAATGGTCGATCAAAACCGCTCCTTGGCCCGCTTCACGCTGGCCGGAATCCCGCCGATGACGGCTGGTGCCGCCCGCGTGCGCGTCGAATTTGCCGTCGACGCCGACGGGCTGCTGACCGTCTCCGCCCGCGAGCAGACGACGGGTCGCGAGCAGCGCGTCGAGGTGCGACCGACCTACGGCCTGCCGCCGGAGGACATGGAACGCATGTTGCGGGAGTCGATGAAACACGCCCGTGATGATTTGGCGCGCCGCCTGCTCACTGAGGCACGAGTCGAAGGGGAGCGCGCCTTGCTCGCTCTCGAGGGAGCCCTTCGCAAGGACTCCCAGCTCCTCAGTGCCCCCGAGCGCAGCACGATCGAAACGGCGGTCGCACGACTGCGCCGTTCGGTTCAGGGTGAGGATCGGGACGACATCATGCAGGCCATCACGGCCCTTGATGGGGCCTGTCAGGACTTCGCCCAGCGACGGATGGATCATGGGGTCGCGAGTGCTCTCAAGGGGCTTACGATCGACCGGGTTGAGCGCGACATGGCCGGTGGACGCGGGTGACTGTGTGCCGCGCATGACGTTCATCACCCCGAAGGGAGAACGCGTCGAAGTCGATGCCCCACTCGGCGCGTCGGTGCTCGATATCGCCCATCGCAACAAGATCGACCTCGAAGGCGCCTGCGAAGGTTCGCTCGCCTGTTCGACCTGTCACGTCATCGTCGACCCCCAGTTCTACGAGCTCCTCCCGGAAGCCAAGGAAGAAGAGGAGGACATGCTCGACCTCGCATTCGGCCTTACGCACACGTCTCGGCTCGGCTGCCAGATCGTCATGTCCGAAGAACTCGATGGTCTGACGGTGCGGTTGCCTGAGGCGACGCGGAACATGATGGTCGATCGTTCAAAATAGGGAACCAGGCGATGAAGTGGACCGATGTCATCGATATTGCGATCGCCCTCGAGGAACAGCATCCAGACGTCGACATCGTCAACTTGCGGTTCACCGATCTCCATCGCTGGGTTCGAGAGTTGCCGGGGTTCAAGGACGATCCTCAACGCTCGAACGAGAAGATCCTCGAGGCTATTCAGCAGGCTTGGCTCGACGAGCGCGACTGAGATGGCCGTCAGCGCCGAGTTGCGCGATCACATCCTGGACCTTCTCGATTCACTCGGGGTACGTGCTCGCTCCATGTTCGGTGGCGTCGGTTTCTTCGCCGACCGACTGATGTTCGCCGTCATCGTGGAGGACCGGTTCTATTTGAAGGTCGACGACGGCAACCGGCCCGCGTTCAAGGCAGCGGGATGCCTTCAGTGGGTCTACGATTCACCCTCCCGAGGGCACGTTCCGATGCCCTATTGGGAAGCGCCAGAAGCGCTTCTCGACGACAGCCAAGAAATGATCTCGTGGGCTCGGAAGGCCATTGCCGTTGCCGAGCGCGCCGCAATCGCAAAGCGAACCAGGAAAAAACCGTCGCGGAAGGTATCGGCGTCGGCGGCCAAAACGCGCGCCGCCTCGCGTCGCAAAACGCCGAACTAGCGGCCCTTGAACGATGGTTTGCGCTTCTCGAGGAAAGCCGCGATACCCTCGGCTTTGTCCTCCGTTGGGTATAGCGACAGACTGGTATTGCGCTCGAAATGCAGGCCTTGCGACAACGTAGTCTCGTAGGCTGCAAGGACGGATTGTTTTGCCATCCGGATCGCCAACGGCGGTTGATCGGCGATCTTGCGGGCCAGTTCGAGCGCGCGACCAATCGTGGTTGCCGCGGGAACGACTTCGGCCACTAACCCGCACGCGTGCGCACTCGGGGCATCGATGAACTCGCTCGACAGGATCATCTTCATCGCCATCGCTTTGCCGGCCACACGCACGAGTCGCTGCGTGCCCCCAAGGCCGGGGATGATGCCGAGCCTCAACTCCGGCAAGCCAAACTTGGCCGTGTCCCCGGCGATCGCGATGTCCGCCAGCATGGCCAGTTCGCAACCGCCACCCAGCGCATAACCGTTGACCGCGGCCACGATGGGCTTGGGAAAACGCTGCACCGATTCCCAGTGCTGAAAACGCTCGTCGTTGCCGGGGCCATGGAGCGGGCGAATCCTGAGTTCGTTGATGTCAGCGCCCGCGGCAAACACGTCGGGCCCGCCCGTCACGACAACACAGCGGACGCTCTCGTCGGTCGCAGCGTCACGAACTGCCTCGCCGATCAGGCGGACGAGATTGGTGTTGAGGGCGTTGCGGACCTTCGGGCGATTGAGTGTCAGGAGAAGAATCCCGTCGCCTGGTCGCGCGATGATGAGATCCTTGGCCTCCTCAGTCATCGGCCATTTCGTCGACCGGCTCCTTCTCTTCGGGTTCTTCTGGTCGTTTCTTCAGGTTGATCGATTTGAGCAGGAAGGCGGGAACATGATCGCCCAGCCCGACGACCGCGGGCTCCGGCTCGCGGTTTCGTCGGGAGCGATCCTCTGTCCGCGGCGGGCGGCTATCGCGCTCGCGTGGATCACGGTCCCGCCGACGTCCGCGACGCCGGCCTCGGCGATCGTCCTGGCCTGACGGCGTCTCGGCGCCGACCGGTACTGGCGCTGCCATCGCGGGAACCCCGGGTTTGGCCTCGTTCGCTAGGCCAGGAACCGCGATGCGATCGATCGGCTTTCGGATCAGGCGTTCGATCGCGGCGAGAAACTTGGCGTCGTCGTGGGTCGCCAGCGTTATGGAACGCCCGACCATGCCGGCGCGACCCGTTCGGCCGATGCGATGCACGTAATCCTCTGGGTGCATAGGGACGTCGAAAAGGAACACGAACGGCAGCCCCTGAATGTCGAGACCACGCGCGGCCACGTCACTGCACACCAGGAGACCGAATTCGCCGCGTCTGAAGCGCTCCAGCGTTTCCGTGCGGGCAGGTTGGGACATGTCCCCATGTAGGGCTTCCGCCTTGAACCCGTGGCGCTGCAGAGAGCGCGTGAGGACTCCGATGTCCTTCTTTCGGTTGCAGAAGATCAGTGCGCTCGAAACGTTGTGCGACGCGAGGAGGGCACGTAGGGCCTGACGTTTATCGCGCTCGTGGACGAGCGCCAGCGATTGATCGACCGTCTCTGCCGGCGACGCCGGCGGAGCAACGGCAATTTCTTTGGGGTTGTGCAAGAAGCGGTCGGCCAGCCGGCGAATTTCCGGTGGCATGGTCGCAGAGAAGAATAGCGTCTGACGCAGGGGCGGGGTCAGATCGACAATTTTCTCGACATCCGGGATAAAGCCCATGTCGAGCATGCGATCGGCTTCATCGATCACGAGGATCTTGATCCCCGTCAGAAGTAGCTTTCCGTTTTGCGCGTGGTCGAGCAGCCGACCCGGCGTTGCAATCAGAACGTCCACGCCGCGATCGATCAGGGCGTTTTGTTCCTCCATCCGCACGCCCCCGATCAGCAGGGCGACCGTCAGGTTGTGCTGCTTTCCGTAGGTCGCGAAATTCTCGGCGACCTGAGCAGCGAGTTCGCGAGTCGGCTCCAGGATCAAGGAGCGCGGCATGCGGGCTTTGGGCTGGCCGGCCGCCAGAATGTCGATCATGGGGAGCGTGAACGCGGCCGTCTTGCCCGTGCCGGTTTGGGCGCAACCAAGGACGTCGCGTCCCTGCAGCACGACCGGAATGGCCTGAGCCTGGATGGGGGTAGGATGGCGGTAGCCGGTGTCGCTGACCGCCTGCAGAATAGCCTCGCTGAGGCCGAGTTCTGCGAAACTCATGACCGCCCTGTGCCGAGGCGATCGGCGAATGTTGGATGCATCGGGGCGGACGGATACTCGAAACGCCTCGGCCCGTCAACGAGAGCGTCACCCTCGGCGAAAAAAGGTCCGACGAGCCATGCCTACCCCTGCTTTGGTCCTGTTGCCGGGCCTCCTGTGCACCGAACTCCTGTGGCGCCACCAGATCGAACACCTGAGCCATCGGTCCGAAATCCTGGTCGGGGACCTCCGCCAGGGCCAAAGCATGGCGGAAATGGCCCATCACGTCCTAACCAAGGCCCCCGAGCGCTTTGCCCTCGCGGGACTGTCCATGGGGGGTTACGTCGCCTTCGAAATCCTCCGCCAGGCCCCCGAACGCGTCATCAGGCTGGCGTTGATCAACACTTCGGCCCGCGGCGATACGGCGGAGCAACGCCAGCGACGCCTGACCCTGATCCAGTTGTGTGCGCAGGGGGAATTCCGCGGTGTGACCCCCCGGCTGCTGCCGTTGTTCATTCCGGAAAACCGCTTAGCGGACAGCGTCCTCGTCCAGACCATCGAGGCCATGGCGAAGGTCGTCGGCCGCGATGCTTTCGTCCGCCAGCAACAGGCCATCATGGGCCGGCCCGACAGCCGCTCCTCGTTGGCCGCGATCCATTGCCCGACGGTAATTGTCGGGGGTGCGGAGGACCAGCTGACGCCGCCCGACGTACACCACGAGATGGCGGAACACATCGCCGGGGCTCAGCTCCATGTGCTTCCCGCGTGTGGGCACCTTTCGCCCCTGGAGTGCCCAGAGGAGGTCACTCTGATCCTCGATCGCTGGATCGGTTGACGTCGGCCCAGCGCGTGGCTAGCAGCGAACGACGTTGCAGGGACTATCCCTGGACCCCGGGTCGATCGGTGGCAACAGGCCCCTCGTCATCGAATCGAGCATGCGTTGAAGCAGCGGATCGTCGAGGTCGCGAAGGGATCGGAAGGCGCGAACCTCGTAATACCCCATCGGTCGATTCCCGCTGCAAAAGGTCCCGAGGACGTAAGTCCCAAGCCGGTGATGTCGCGTGGTCTCCGTCCGACGGTTTGCACAGGCGTCACGGTCCGTGATCTGCGAGCGAACCGGATTGAACACCAGCACGACCCGGAAATCGTCGGCTCCCGAATACGAAGCCAAGACGATCGCATAGCAACACCTCGTTACCCTGGACGACACGGGACAAGTCCTAGTGGATCGAACGGCAGGGTTAAATACGGTATTGCACGTAGTGCCTAAACGTCGAGTTCCACGATGTCGCTGGCACGCTCCTGGATGAAAGCGAGCCGCCCTTCGGGCTTTCGACCCATGATCTCCTCGACGAATCGGTCGGTTTTCTTGCGCTCGTGATCGGCGATTGCCACCCGAAGCAAGGTCCGTTGGCGCTGATCCATCGTCGTGTCGCGCAGCTGTTGGGCCGGCATTTCGCCTAGACCTTTGAAGCGGCTGATTTCGACCTTGGCACGCGGCGGGAACTCTTTCCTTATCAACTCATCACGATGGCGATCATCGCGCGCGTAGAACACTTTGCCGCCGTGGGCCAGGCGATAGAGCGGTGGGAGCGCAAGGTAGAGATGGCCCTCCTCGATCAACTTGGGCATCGCTCGAAAGAAGAACGTCATCAGCAACGAGGCGATGTGGGCGCCATCGACGTCAGCGTCAGTCATGATGATGACGCGGTCGTAGCGCAGGCCGGACTCGTTGTAGCGATCGCCCATCCCGCAGCCGAGCGCCTGCACGATCGCGGACAACTCCTGATTCTCGAGCAGCTTGCCGGTCCCGGCGCTGGCGACGTTGAGTATCTTGCCGCGCAGCGGCAGGACGGCCTGGGTGCGGCGATCGCGTGCTTGTTTGGCCGATCCCCCCGCCGAATCGCCTTCGACGAGGAAGATTTCGGTATCCTTGGCGCTGGCGTCGCCGCAGTCGGCCAACTTGCCGGGCAGGCGCAGCTTTCGACGAGTGGTTTGGCGCGCGACGTCACGCTCCATTCGCCGCCGTAAGCGCTCCTCGACCCGCTCGCTCACGTGTTCGAGCAATAGGTTGGCGACCTCCGAGTTGCCCGACAGCCAGTGATCGAAATGATCCTTCACCGCGCTCTCGACCAATCGCTGCGCCTCGACGTTGACCAGCTTTTCTTTGGTCTGGCCTTGGAATTGCGGGTCAGGAATGAAGATCGACAGGATCGCGGCGCATGCCCCGGTTACGTCTTCTGCCGTGAACTGTCCGGCCTGTCGGTGTTTCACCAGAGCCCCGTAGTCTTTGAGGCTTCGCGTCAGGCCGCTGCGCAGACCGGCCTCGTGGGTGCCACCCTGCGGTGTCGGAATGGTGTTGCAGTAGGTCCCGACCGCGGGTTCCCCCTCCGTCGCCGGCCAGGCAACCGCCCACTCGACGCGGCCCTTGCCGGGACCGAACTCGGCGCGACCGGAAAACGGCTCCTGGGTTACGGTCTCACGGCCATTGACCTCCGCGGCCAGGGCGTCGATCAGGCCATTCGGAAAATGCAGCGTCTCTTCGGCCGGGGTTTGGTCGCGACCCTTGATCAGCGCCGCGTCACAGTGCCAGTGAATCTCGACGCCGCGGAACAGGTAGGCCTTTGCTCTCGCCATGCGATAGAGCCGATTGGGGCGAAAGGCGAGGTCGGCGAAGATTTCCGGGTCGGCGTGGAACAGAATGGTCGTGCCTCGTCGGTTGTTGACGGGCTTGGAGGCCAGTTTGCCCGTCGGCTTGCCGCGCCGGTAATGCTGGGTCCACAACCGTTTGTCGCGCGCAACCTCGACGGTGAGGTGGTCGGCAAGCGCGTTGACCACCGAGAGGCCGACGCCGTGCAGGCCGCCGGCCGTCTCGTACACGGCACCACTGAACTTTCCACCCGAATGCAGTGTCGTCAGGATGACTTCGAGGGCCGACCTATTGCGATACTTCGGATGTGGATCGACCGGAATGCCGCGGCCATTGTCGGTGATCGCGAGAAACCCGTCGGCCCGGAGATGGATCTCGATCCGCGTCGCCGAGCCCTCGAGAACCTCGTCCATCGCGTTGTCGAGCACCTCGGCCGCGAGATGGTGAAGACCATCCTCACCCGTGCCGCCGACGTACATGCCGGGGCGACGGCGTACGGGTTCGAGCCCCTCGAGGACCTCGATGTCCTTGGCGGTGTAGCTCTTGCCGCGCTTACCCCGCGCATCGGGTTGAAACAGATCAGCCATCGCAACGACCTAGACCCATAGAGCGGCCGCACTATAAGGTGTTCGCCGGAACGTCGACAACTATATGTGGTAGCTCATGGCTAGGGAACCAGCGCTGCGTACCGTTGCGATGCCGGGTGATGCCAATGCCAACGGTGATGTTTTTGGCGGCTGGGTATTGTCGCAGATGGATTTGGCGGGCGGGACCGTGGCTTCTGCGCGTTGCCGTGGCCGGAGCGCCACCGTGGCGATTGAGGCGATGACCTTCCACCGCCCCGTCACGATCGGGGACCTCGTCACCTGCTACGCGGAGATCGTTCGAGTCGGTCGCACCAGCATGACCGTCAAGATCGAGGCGATCGCCCGTCGCCGCTTGAGCGGCGAGGAGGTTCGGGTAACCGAAGGGACGTTCGTCTACGTCGCAATCGACGACCAGGGGCGGCCACGCCCCGTTGAGTCGTAACAATTTCTTTGTTTTATAGATGGATAAAATACGACTACCACTCTATTGCATTAGCATCAGAGGTGCTTTGCGATCGTGCCTCCGGGACCGCCGCGATGGGGCGACGTCGTGAGGGCGACCTCGAGTCTTGGCAAGAAGACCTCGCAGACGACCAGAGGCGCCCCGCGCATCTCGAAACGACAACGTCGCACGGGGTATGACCGCGCGTCTTCGCCTTGGCGACCGAGATCGAAGAGCGGGTGCCCACGTCCGACCGTGGCAAACTCCAGAGGCCCGGACGTGCGTTCGACTTCGCCCGAGAACAACGTGAGCCCCAGCGATCGCCCCCCACGGTCGAGCACCGGTAGCCAGACCAGGCAGGAGCGACGACAAAAACTCCGCGCCATCACCACGCGTTCGTCGTCGAGGGTCAGGGCGACATGGCGGACGGTCATGACCTCACCCGGCGCAATACCCGCCAGGGGCGCCTCATCTGGCGCAGCCGTGTCGTCACCTAAGCGTAGCGGCGTCACTGCGAACGCACGTCCGGACGCAATCAATCGATCGGTGAGGGAACCTGCGTCCACCAAACAGGCGAAGGTCTCCGGCTGCTCGGACGGAGGGAAGCGCTTCCAGGATAGCGGGCGGTCCAGCACGCAGATTTTCTAGTCGGAAGCGGGCCTCCGATCCATGGCTGTGTGGGCGCCGGCCTGGGAGTAAGCGCGAAGGCCCTTGTCTCAAGAAACGAAAAGAGGGGGCCGAGGCCCCCTCTCGATCGCACAATTTCCACGGGTCAGACCGAGTAATACATCTGGAACTCGATCGGGTGCGGGGTGTGCTCGAACTTGTACACCTCTTCCCACTTGAGCTCGATGTAGCCATCGATCAGATCGTCGCTGAACACACCACCCTTCTTCAGGAAGGCACGATCCTTGTCGAGTTGGCCCAACGCCTCGCGCAAGCTGCCGCAGACCGACGGAACCTTCTTCAGCTCCTCCGGGGGCAGGTCGTAGAGGTTCTTGTCGATCGGATCGCCGGGGTGGATCTTGTTCTCGATCCCATCGAGCCCCGCCATGAGCATGGCGGCGTAGCCCAGATACGGGTTGGCGGCCGGGTCGGGGAAGCGCACCTCGACCCGTTTGCCTTTGGGGTTGCTGGCGAACGGGATGCGGCAAGAAGCCGAACGATTGCGCGCCGAGTAGGCGAGCAATACGGGCGCCTCGAAGCCCGGGATCAGACGCTTGTAGCTGTTCGTCGTCGGGTTGGTGAAGGCGTTGATCGCCTTGGCATGCTTGATGATCCCGCCGATGTAGTAGAGCGCCGTATCCGAGAGATCCGCATAACCCGACCCCGCGAACAGAGGCTTGCCACCTTTCCACACCGACTGGTGGCAGTGCATGCCCGATCCATTGTCCCCGTAGATCGGCTTTGGCATGAACGTCGCGGTCTTGCCGTAGGAGTGCGCCACCTGCAGCACGCAGTATTTGTAGATCTGCATGTTGTCGGCGGTCTTCACCAGGGTGTCGAACACGAACCCGAGTTCATGCTGGCTGGGCGCCACTTCGTGGTGGTGCTTTTCCACCTTGAGACCCATGTCCGCCATCATGGCCAGCATCTCGCCACGCAGATCCTGGTGCATGTCGACCGGCGGAACCGGGAAGTAACCGCCCTTGATCGGCGGACGATGGCCGGTATTGCCGCCCTCATAGGCACGCGCCGAGTTGTGGGGACTTTCCGCCTCGTCGACCTCGTACATTCCGCCGTTCATCGACACCTTGTAACGAACGTCGTCGAACACGAAGAACTCGGCTTCGGGACCGAAGTACGCGGTATCGCCGATCCCCGAGTACTTGAGGTAGGCCTCGGCGCGCTTGGCGACCGAGCGTGGATCACGGGCGTAAGGCTCTCCGGTCAGCGGCTCGTGCACGTCGCAAACCAAAATCAACGTTGGCTGCGCACAGAATGGATCGAGCACAGCCGATCCGAGATCCGGGATTAGCGCCATGTCGGACTCGTTTATCGCCTTCCAGCCCGCGATCGATGAGCCATCGAACATCACGCCCTCGCGCAACATCCCTTCGTCGACCACGGTGACGTCCATGGTCAGATGCTGCCACTTGCCACGCGGGTCCGTGAAACGGAGATCCACGTACTTGACCTCCTTGTCTTTCATTAGCTTCATGATCTTGGCTGGATCGGACATAGGTGCTCCCTTTTCTGGTCTGTTGTTCAAATCGGGCTTGGTGATCAAATGGCGTCGCTACCGCGCTCGCCCGTGCGAATTCGAATGGCTTCCTCGACGTTGAGGACGAAGATCTTTCCGTCGCCGATACGGCCGGTCTTGGCGGCTGCGATGATCGCCTCGATGGCGCGCTCGACCTGGTTATCCGCGAGCACGATCTCGAGCTTCACCTTGGGCAGAAAGTCGACCACGTATTCGGCGCCACGATAGAGTTCCGTGTGCCCCTTCTGCCGCCCGAATCCTTTGGCTTCGGTCACGGTGATCCCCTGGAGGCCAATCTCGTGGAGGGCCTCTTTGACCTCGTCCAGTTTGAAGGGTTTGATGATCGCTTCGATCTTCTTCATGGGCCACCGTTCCAGTCGACGGGAGCGGCCGCTTCCGTGGCCCCATCCCGTAGCCCCATTTGCACGGCCCATGCCAAAGATCGTCGCCTGTTAACCATGGGAATCAGCGGCTGTTGCCCTCTGTGGACAACTCGGCGCGGGGATACTTGCACAAGACATAGGCAGCGTGCCTAATTCGGTGTCAGAACGGACCGGTTGACTCGCTGGGAGGGGCGTCTTAAAGCCCATCTCCTAATCGGAAGGATGTGATGGTCGAGCTAAGCGGCAGCAGCGACCTATCGATCGAAGAACTCGCCCGAATCATGCAACTCCACCGCCGTTTCGTGGAGGGGCGGAAGGACGGGCTGCGCGCAGACCTGAAGCACCGCAACTTCACCGGCATGAAGCTCCGCGGCTTGAACTTCCGCGGGGCCGTGCTCGCTGGTTGTGACTTCGGCGGAGCCGACGTATCGGGCTGCGACTTCAGCACCGCGGACCTGTTCGGCGCCAATTTCCGAAAAGCGACCGCCGTCAAAGTGAACTTCGAGCGGGCCGACCTGCGCGGCGCGGACTTCCGTGGGGCCGTCGTCAACGGGTCCAATTTCATGGAAGCCGATCTCCGCCCCGGCCAGTTGATGATGGCCGGAACCGGGCGAAAAGACGGTCCTACGATCTCCAACCGTCATGGCAACGGGATCGTGTCCCCGGTAGTGGTGTAGGAGACCGTTGACCGCCCCGCCGGAGCGACCGCCAAGAGTCTGGCGCAGGCGGGCGGTTAGCGGCCACCGCGGCGATTCTGGGTAGGGTTGGGTTGCAACACGCAACTCTGACCCGAGGATCGCCACGATGACCGAAGATAGGATCGCCCTTCGCACGCTTCTGGAGAAGGGCTCCGATGCGACATTCCTGCGCGAGATGATTGGCTTCGCCGCCCAGCGCCTGATGGAGCTGGAGACCGAAGCCCTGTGTGGCGCCGGGCACGGCGAACGCAGCGCCGAGCGGCTCAATCGGCGCAACGGCTACCGCGACCGGGACTGGGAGACCCGCGCGGGCACCGTCGAGCTTCGCATCCCGAAGCTGCGGCGCGGCAGCTACTTTCCGGGCTTCCTCGAACCGCGCCGCCTGGCCGAGAAGGCGCTGACCGCCGTGGTCCAGGAAGCCTACGTCCAGGGCATCTCGACCCGCTCGGTCGACGACCTGGTCAAGGCCATGGGGATGGAGGGCATCTCCAAGAGCCAGGTCTCGCGCCTGTGCGGCGAGATCGACGAGCGGGTGCAGACCTTCCTGAGCCGTCCGATCGAGGGCGAGTGGCCCTATGTCTGGCTGGATGCCACTTACGTCAAGGCGCGGCGCGACCATCACATCGTCTCGGTCGCGGTCATCGTCGCGGTCGGCGTCAACACCGACGGACGGCGCGGGGTGCTCGGCATGACCGTCGGCCACAGCGAGGCCGAGCCGTTCTGGGTCGAGTTCCTGCGCTCGCTCGCGCGCCGCGGCCTGCGCGGCGTAAAGCTGGTGATCTCGGATGCGCACGAAGGGCTCAAGGCCGCCGTCGTCAAGATCCTGGGCGCCACCTGGCAGCGCTGCCGCGTCCACTTCATGCGCAACGCGCTCGCCTACGCCGGCAAGACCCAGCGCCGCATCGTCTCCGCCTGGGTCGGCACAGCCTTCGCCCAAGACGACGCGGCGGCAGCGCGCAAGCAATGGCGCGAGGTCGCGGACCAGGCCCGACCGCGCGTTCCCAAGCTCGCGGCGCTGATGGACCAGGCCGAGGCCGACGTGCTGGCCTACATGGGCTTCCCGGCTCCGCATCGCGCCAAGCTGCACAGCACCAACCCGCTCGAGCGGCTCAACGGCGAGATCAAGCGACGCAGCGAGGTCGTCGGCATCTTCCCCAACGAGGCTGCCGTTGTCCGATTGATCGGCGCCTTGCTGCTCGAACAGAACGACGAATGGGCCGTTCAGCGCGCGCGCTACATAAGCCTGGAAACCATCGCTCCGCTGAGCGATCATCCCATGGTCAGCCTGCCCACCGTGGCAGCCTGATCGACCAACCGACCCTGCCAAGGGTCGCCGCTCCTACACCACTACCGGGGACACGACCG
>Ga0194132_10000248_pt1 | contig 111806 bp, 106 predicted proteins | sample TA2KigOf80mmetaG_FD_148612 | JGI IMG/M metagenome (GOLD analysis project Ga0194132, IMG submission 148612) | Freshwater microbial communities from Lake Tanganyika, Tanzania - TA2015054 Kigoma Offshore 80m | ecosystem: Environmental > Aquatic > Freshwater > Lake | place: Tanzania: Lake... | reverse complement strand
CATCCCCTTGACAGTCCGGGGCGTCGCCGATAGTTTCACCTGTATGACAGGTTTATCCTCCGTGGAGTCCTCCACGCTCCTTGCCGCAACAGAACCGGTCCAGGCGCCCTTCGCCGATGCCCTCGTTGAACTGGCCGCTCGGCGCCCCGATGTCGTGGTGCTCAGCGCCGACCTCAGCAACTACACCGACCTCCGGCCCTTCGCTACCGCCTATCCCGACCGGTTCATCCAGGTGGGCATGGCCGAGGCCAACATGATGGGCATCGCCGGAGGCCTGGCCCGCGCCGGATTCCTCCCGATCGCCGTGACCTACGGGGTGTTCGCCACCCGCCGGGCGTACGACCAGGTGGCGATGGCCCTCGCTACAGGCGATGTGCACGCCATCGTCGTGGCGTTCCTCCCTGGCATCACGACCCCGTTCCGCGCGACCCACCAGGCCACGGATGATCTCGCACTGATGCGCGCGATTCCCGGGATGACCGTCATCGATCCGGCCGACGCAACCGAAGTCGCATCGTCGCTGCACGCGGCGGCAGCCCACCGCGGCCCCATCTACCTCCGTGGATTGCGCGGGCTCGTAGAGCGGCGCTTCCCACCGGGTGAGTTCCACATTGGAAAGGCGAGGACCGTACGCACGGGGGCAGATGCACTCGTCATCGGGACCGGTCTCGGAACCTCCTGGGCCCTCGACGCAGCGGACGCGGCATCGCAACGCGGCATCGAATCGACCGTCATCCACGCCCCGACGCTGAAGCCCTTCGACGATGAACTCATCCTGTCTGCTGTCGAGGGCTTTCCCGTTGTGCACGTCATCGAAAACCACTCGACCGTCGGAGGACTCGCTGACGCAGTGTCCTCAGCACTGGCCCGCGCGGGAACGTCGACCCGCGTCGTCGCCCATGGTGTGCCGGATGTGTGGGCGCCTGCCGGCTCCCTCGACCACGTCCGGTCCGGACTCGGCCTCGACACCGACTCCCTGGCCCTCGCCATCACCCGCGAGGCAGGTGCCTCGTGAAGACCGATCAGGAATTGGCGGCGATCGCGACGTCACTGCGGCGCAGATGCATAGAGATGTGCCGTGGGCGGGGACGCGGGTACGCCGGTCAGGGACTTGCCCTCGCCGACATCATGGCGGTCCTCTACTTCGATGCACTACGCCGCGAAGGGGAGGCCCTGAGCGATCGGGTCGTGCTGTCCACGGGGCACAGTGCGATCGCGGTGTACTCCGCCCTCGGCGAGCTCGGCGTCTTCACCGAAGAGGAGTTGCGCACATACGGGCAGGACGGGTCGCGCATTGAGGAGAGCCCGCTGTCGGGGCTCCCGGGATTCCCGATCACGGGTGGCTCACTCGGTCAGGGACTGTCCCAGGCCGTGGGACTCGCACTCGGTGACCGCATGGCAGGTCGCGATACGCGAACGTTCTGCATCGTCAGCGATGGTGAGCTCCAAGAAGGCCAGACGTGGGAGGCCGCGATGTCTGCAGCCCACTATCGGCTCAACAACCTGGTCGTACTCATCGATAACAACCGCATGCAGGCTGACGGTGATCCGGCGATGGTCATGGCCGTGGAGCCGATCGATGCAAAGTTCGCGGCTTTCGGGTTCGAGGCCGAGCGTGTCACAGCGAACGACCTCCCCGCGGTGCGTGCTGCGATCCATCGCGCCATGCAGGCGACGGATCGGCCGGTCGCGTTGGTATGTGACACGGTCCTAGGCTTCGGCGTGCCCAGTTTCGTCAGCTACGCGAAGGTGCACTACATGAATGTCACCGATGACGTCTGGCTGCGCGCGCTCGAGGAGATCGGGTAGCGATGGCACGCATCGCGGCCATCCGCACGCTGCGCTGGCAGAGCCAACCGAACTGCCTCTGGGTGGAGATCGAGACCGACTCGGGTCATGTCGGCTTGGGCGAGACCTTCTACGGTGCGGCCGCGGTGGAGTCGATCGTGCACGACATGATCGCGCCCCTACTTCTGGGTAAGGACCCCGAGGACCGCACCGCCCACGCGCGTGACTTCTTCGCGTGCGCGAACTTCTCCGGGTACGCGGGTGCGGAGATGCGCGCCTGGAGTGCCGTCGACATTGCGCTCTGGGACCTTGCAGGCACACTGCTCGGTCGTCCCCTCTACACGCTTCTCGGTGGTCGGGTTCGAGACTCCATCGGCATCTATGCCACGTGCGCGAACGCCGGCTCTCACCTCGACCAGGAAGGATTTCTCGAGCGACCCGCGGACCTCGCTCGGGAACTGCTCGCCAGCGGGATTACCGCGATGAAGATCTGGCCCTTCGATCGGTTCGCTCCGCAGATTGCCGGCGGCTTCGCCACCGGCCCGGCGGGATGGTCGGCAATGGGCCCACCCGGCCACACGATCAGCCCACGCGACCTCGCCGAGGGGGTGCGGGCATTCGAGGAGATCCGCGACGCCGTGGGTAGTGAGATGTCGCTCATCCTCGAAGGACACTCCCGCTGGGACGTCACAACCGGCATCAGGATTCTCCGCGCCCTGGAACACATCGACCTCCTCTGGGCCGAAGACGTGATCCAGCCGGACAGCGTGGATGACCTGCGTCGACTCGTCGAGGAAACCGCAGTTCCTCAGTCGGTCAGCGAACGCTTGATCTCCCGCCACCGGTACCGCGAGGTACTGGAGCGGAAAGCGGCCCATGTGGTCATGCTGGATGTCGCCTGGACCGGTGGAGTCACCGAATCCGCACAGATCGCCGATCTCGCAGATCTCTATCACCTCCCCTTCGCCCCCCACGACTGCACGGGTCCGGTCACCGCACTCGTGAATCTGCACCTGTGCACGGCGCGTTCCAACGCGATGATCACCGAGATCGTCCGTGGGTTCGTCGATGGGTATTACCTCGACGTCATCGACATGCGCCTGCCGATCGACAACGGGCGCGCAACCGCACCGTCCGGCACCGGATTGGGTGCTGCGCTGCGCGATGACTTCCGAACACGTTCCGACGTGAACTCCCGCGAATCAACAGCCCAGTGAGAGGAACCCCATGCAGCGCCTCGACGGATACACCGCCATCGTCACCGGAGCCAGTGGGGCGATCGGTCAGGCGGTCGTGGAGAGACTTCTGCAGGAGGGTGCCTCAGCGGTCCTCGTCACGGACCTGCCGCAGACCAACATCGTGGAGATCGCTGCAGGCTGGGATGCCCACACGCACGCCGTCGCATCGGATCTCTCCGATCCCGCGGGCGCACGCGAGCTCATGCGTGCGTGCAACGAGTACATCGGCAGCCCCGACATCCTCGTGAACGTCGCCGGGGCGTGGCAGATCATCGACTACGTCGACAGCGATGAGAACCAATGGATGTCGATGATCCGCGCGAATCTGCTGACCGCGATGTCAGCGTGCCACGCCGTCCTGCCGGGGATGCTCGAGCGGCACAGTGGCAGCATCGTGAACTTCGCATCGACCGCTGGCGAGTACGGCTCGATCCGGCCGTCCGCCGCATACGCGGGTGCCAAGGGTGGTGTGATCGCTTTCACCAAGTCGCTGGCCCGCGAGGTCTCGCCCGAGGGCGTTCGGGTGAATGCCATCAGCCCCGGCCCGATCGACACTCCGGCACTGAAGGCAGCGAGTCCTGAACAACGCGCAATTGCCGCGGCACGGACGCTGGTCGGTCGCCTCGGGCGCCCCGAGGACATCGCGGCAGGGGTCGCCTACCTGGCGAGCGAGGATTCCGCATTCGTCACGGGCACCGTCCTGCAAGTCAACGGCGGGAGCCTGCTGTAACGCGTCCGGTCAGGACGTGATCGGGGAACAGCCTCTGCGACTGGGCGAGGTGCTCCGCCATTGCTTCGGCGGCTCCATCGGCGTCACCAGCCTTGACGCACTCCAACACACGCTCGTGCATGGTGATGCCGTCATCCACGGCTCCGTCGCGCCCATGCGACTCGATCATGCCCGTGACGATGACCTCCACGAGAGGCTCGAGAAGCGTGGGAAGCAGTGGGTTCCCGCTCGCACGCGCGAGCTCGACGTGGAATGCCATGTCCGCGGAGGAGTACGCGGTCGACCTGGTCGCCGACGTGCGCATGGACTGGAGGAGCCCTTCCAGGGTGGCCAGGCTCTGCGCCGAGGCCCGAGTGGCAGCAAGCCGAGCCGCGGTCACCTCGATCGCCGCCCGCGCCTCGTACAGCTGTGCGACATTGATCGAACCCCGGTCGGCCAGCCGAAGATGACGGCGTAGTGCGTCCGCGATGGTCTCCGCATCAGGGCTTTGGACGTAGGTGCCGCTTCCGTTCACCGTGGTGACATAGCCCCGTTCCCGTAGTTGTCCGAGCGCCTCTCGGACGATCGGGCGACTAACCGAGAGCTCGGACGCCAGGGTTGCCTCCCCCGGCAACTTGTCCCCGGGAGACAAGTCTCCCGAGTCGATGCGCCGGGCGAGCACCTCGACCACTCGGGCGACGGCGGTGGGCCGCTCCCTGCGTCCGGGCTCAGATGCCGTCACTCGTCGCACACCGCGCCACGGGAGGCCGAGCCCACGAGTTTTGCGTACTTCGCCAAGACGCCACGTTCGTAGCGTGGCGGTAGCGGCTGGAAGTTCATCCGGCGACGTTCGAGTTCGTCGGCATCAACGAGGAGATCGAGCGTGCGGGCGCTGATGTTGATCCGGATCCGATCCCCCTCCTCCACGAGCGCGATCGGCCCGCCATCGACGGCCTCGGGGGCGACGTGCCCGACACACAGCCCGGTGGTGCCACCGGAGAAGCGGCCGTCGGTGATCAGCATGACCTCTTTGCCGAGCCCCGCACCCTTGATCGCGCCGGTGATCATGAGCATCTCGCGCATTCCCGGGCCACCTTTGGGGCCCTCGTAGCGGATGACCACCACATCACCGGCCTGGATAGTCCCGTCTTCCAGGGCCTGCATGGCCGATTGCTCGCGCTCGAAGACCCGCGCGGATCCCTCGAACACATCCACCGGGATCCCGGCGTTCTTCACAACCGCCCCATCCGGGCAGAGCGATCCACTGAGGATCGTGATTCCACCGGTCGGTGCGATGGCATCACGTGACGCCTTGAGGATCAGACCGTCGGGATCCGGAGGATCGAGGGTGGCCAGGTTCTCGGCCATGGTCTTGCCCGTGACGGTAAGGCAGTCACCGTGGAGCAGGCCCGCATCGAGGAGGGCGCGCAGGATGACCGGGACGCCACCCACTCGGTCCACGTCGCTCATGACGTATCGCCCGAAGGGCTTGACGTCGGCAAGCAAGGGCACCTTCGATCCGATCCGGTGAAAGTCCTCGATGTGCAATTCGACGCCCGCCTCATGGGCGATGGCGAGGAGATGCAGAACCGCGTTCGTGGAGCCACCGAAGGCCATCAGCACAGCGATCGCATTCTCGATGGATTGACGGGTGATGATGTCGCGCGTGGTGATCCCCTGGCGGATCAGCTCGACGACAGCTTCACCGGAGCGCCTCGCATATCCATCGCGACGCCGATCAACGGCGGGAGGTGCGGCCGATCCGGGCAGAGACATCCCCAGTGCCTCGGCTATCGATGCCATGGTGTTCGCCGTGAACATGCCGCCACAAGCACCCTCGCCAGGACAGATGGCGCGCTCGATCGCATCCACATCCTCCCGCGACATGAGCCCGCGTGCACAGGCCCCAACCGCCTCGAACGCATCGATGATGGTGACGTCCTTCTCGGTTCCATCGGAGAGCTTCACATGTCCGGGCAGGATCGATCCGGCGTAGACGAACACGGCGGCGATTTCAAGGCGCGCAGAAGCCATCAACATGCCTGGCAGAGACTTGTCACACCCGGCGAAGGTGACCATGCCGTCGAGCCGCTCGGCCTGCATCACCGCCTCCACGGAGTCGGCGATGATCTCGCGGCTGACGAGGGAGAAGTGCATGCCCTCGTGCCCCATGGAGATGCCGTCGGAAACCGAGATCGTCCCGAATTGCATGGGGAATCCCCCTGCGGCGTGCACCCCCTCCTTGGCGGCTGTGGCCAGCCTGGCCAGGGACATGTTGCAGGGGGTGATCTCGTTCCACGAGGAGGCGATGCCGATCTGGGGTTTCGGGAAGTCCTCATCGGACATCCCGACCGCCCGGAGCATGCCGCGTGCGGCAGCCCTCTCGAGACCCTCCGTGACGTCCTTGCTGCGAGGCTTCATATCGACCATACGTTCAGACTAGCGAGACCCTCGAGGAGGACGTGATCTACTCGGCCACCCCGAGTCGCTCGAAGAGCAGGGTGCGCACCTTGGCCGCATCGGCCTGACCCTTCGTTGCCTTCATCACCGCACCGACGATCGCACCGGCCGCCTGAACCTTCCCGCTGCGAATCTTCTCCGCAACGTCGGGTTGCTCCGCCAGGGCCGTATCGATCGCGGCGAGAAGGGACGAGTCGTCGCTCACCAAGGTCAACCCACGGGCCGAAACCACCTGGTCCACATCACCCTCACCCGCGAGAACGCCTTCGAGTGCGCGTCGCGCCAAAGAGTCGGTCAGCGCACCCGACGCAATCAACTCCTCGATGCGATGGATGGTCGCGGGGGTCACCGGCAACGACGCGAGGTCGACGCCGCGTTCGTTGGCGACGCGCGCCAACTCACCCGTCCACCATTTGCGAGCCGCCGACGGATCCACACCGGCGGCTACGGTGCCCGCCACGAGCTCGACCGCGTCGATGTTGACCAGGGCCTGCATCTCGAAGTCGCTGATCCCCCATTCGGTCTGCATCCGGGCACGTCGCACCGACGGGATCTCCGGCAACTCCGATCGGAGTCGCTCGATCCAGGCACCATCCGGCGCGACGGGAACGAGGTCGGGTTCCGGGAAATAGCGGTAGTCCTCTGCATGCTCCTTGGAGCGTCCCGAGGTGGTCCGACCGGTGTCCTCGTGGAAGTGCCGCGTCTCCTGCACGACGCGGCCGCCTTCCGTCAGCACCGCGGCCTGGCGCTCGATCTCCGAACGCACTGCCCGCTCGACGGACCGCAACGAATTCACGTTCTTCGTCTCCGACCGGGTCCCCCAGGGTTCCCCTGCTGGAGAGAGGGAGACGTTGACGTCGCACCGGAGGGAACCTTCCTCCATGCGCACGTCCGAGACCCCCAGGCTCCGCATCAGGTCCCTCAACTCGGTCACGTATGCACGCGCCACCACAGGTGCGAGTGATCCCGTGCCGACGATGGGCTTGGTCACGATCTCGATGAGGGGAATCCCCGCGCGGTTGTAGTCGACCAGGGAGTAATCGGCTCCGTGGATGCGTCCGGTGTCACCGCCAGCGTGCGTGAGTTTGCCGGTGTCCTCCTCCATGTGCACGCGTTCGATCTCGACGCGGAAGTTCCGCGGCCCCTCATCCGTGGCGACCGTCACGTCGAGGTACCCGTTGGTGCACAGGGGTTCGTCGTACTGGCTTACCTGGTAGTCCTTCGGCATATCGGGATAGAAATAGTTCTTGCGCGCGAACCTGCACCAGGACGCGATGTCACAGTGCAGCGCGAGTCCCATGCGGATCGTCGATTCGACTGCAACACCGTTCACGACGGGAAGTGACCCCGGCAGGCCGAGGCACACGGCGCACACCTGCGTGTTGGCCGGGGCACCGAACGCCGTCGGACAGGAGCAGAACATCTTCGATGCCGTCCCCAACTCGACATGTGTCTCCAGCCCCAGCACCGGTTCGAAGGCTGTCAGTGCCTCGTGGAAGTCCATGTAGTCGTCGGTCACAGCGAGGGCACCTCCTCAATGAGCAGGTGACCCCAGGCATCCACGAGCGCCTGCTCCAACGCAGATCCCACGCGGTAGAGCCGATCATCCGCGAGTGCCGGAGCCATGATCTGCAGCCCCACCGGCAGCCCGTCCTCGAGGGCGAGGCCGATCGGCAGGGACATCGCGCAGTTGCCGGCCAGATTGACCGGGATCGTGGCGATGTCGTTGAGGTACATGGCGATCGGGTCATCCACCTTCTCGCCGATCTTGAAGGCCGTGGTCGGCGCCGTGGGTGACACCAGGACATCGACCTTCTCGAAGGCGTTGGCGAAGTCACGTGCGATGAGCGTGCGTACTTTCTGCGCCTGCCCGTAGTACGCGTCGTAGTAGCCACTCGAGAGTGCGTACGTCCCCAACATGATGCGTCGCTTCACTTCGGCACCGAAACCCTGCTCCCGGGTAAGGGACATCACGTCCTCGACGGAGGCCTGGCCGTCGTCGCCGACGCGGAGTCCGTAGCGCATACCGTCGAAGCGGGCGAGGTTGCTCGAGGCTTCCGAGGGCAGGATCAGGTAGTAGGCGGCTAGCGCATACTCGAAGTTCGGGCACCCGACTTCGACGACATCGGCGCCAAGATTGGTCAGGATCTCCACCGCCCGCTGGAACAGTTGCTGGACACCCGACTGGTAACCCTCGCCGGAAAGTTCCCGCACCAGGCCGATGCGCATCCCGCGCACGTCGCCCAACGCGGCGGCTGCCACCACATCGGGTACCGGTGCATCAATGGAGGTGGAGTCGCGCGGATCGTGGCCGGCGATGGTCGCGTGAAGAAGCGCGGAGTCACCCACAGAGCGTGCGCACGGGCCCGCTTGGTCCAAGGAGGACGCGAGGGCAACAAGGCCGTACCGCGACACACCGCCGTAGGTGGGCTTCACGCCGACGGTTCCCGTGACCGCGGCAGGTTGACGGATCGAGCCACCCGTGTCGGTGCCGATCGCAAGAGGTGCCTCGAACGCCGCGAGAGCCGCGGCCGATCCGCCGCCGGAACCCCCGGGGATCCGCTCGAGGTCCCAGGGATTACGCGTGGGCCCGTACGCACTGTGTTCGGTCGAGGATCCCATCGCGAACTCGTCCATGTTCGTCTTGCCGAGGATCACCATGTCCGCGGCGCGGAGCCTCTCGACGACGGTGGAGTCGTAGGGCGGCCGCCACCCCTCCAGGACGCGCGAACCGCACGTCGTGGGTAACCCGGCCATGGTGAGCACGTCCTTGACGGCGATCGGTACGCCGGCGAGGGGTCCGAGTGCTGCACCGGAGGAACGCTTCGCATCGACCGCGCGTGCTGTCGCGAGGGCCGCGTCTCTGTCCACGTGGAGAAATGCGTGCACCGCCCCGTCGACGGAATCGATCCGATCGAGGTGCGCGCGGGTGACCTCCTCCGCGCTCACCTCGCCCGATGAGATGGCGTCGGCGAGAGTGGCCGCCGACTGGCGGGTGAGATCCGGTCCGTCGATTGCCACGCTCACTCCTCCCCGAGGATGCGCGGCACCCGGAAGCGGTCGTCCTCCCACGCCGGGGCCATCGCCGCCACCGCCTCGCGCGCGAGCCCGGGCCGGATCTCATCAGCCCGCACCACGTTCACCACTGGTATCGGATGCGAGGTGGGGGGAACATCGGCGGCCGCGACCTCGGACACCCGCGCGACCGCCTCGACGATGGCGCTGAGTTGATCCGCGTAGTGGGTCAACTCGTCTTCACCCAGCCGAAGGCGGGCGAGTCGGGCCAGGTGCGCGACGTCGTCACGGGAGATATCGGGCATGGGCCCATCGTGCCAGCAGCGCTCGCGGACGCGGCACCTAGTCCGAAGAGGCCTCGAGGGCCGCCTCGAGTCCGTCCGAGAGCAGGGTCGCGAAAGCCTCCGCACGGACGATCGGGACACCGAGATTCTCGGCCTTGTCCAACTTAGAGCCCGCACTCTCCCCCGCAACCAACACGCTCGTCTTGGATGACACCGATCCGGCAACCTTCCCGCCGAGCGCCGCCACCGCCTCCGCCGCACTCTCCCGGGTATAGCCCGGGACCGATCCGGTGATGACGACCGTGAGTCCCGCGAGGGGTTGTTCGCCGGCGTCCACGGCGTCGTCGGCCATCCGCACGCCACCGGCTCGCCACTTCTCGACAATTTCCCGATGCCACTCGACGTCGAACCACTCACGCACCGCCTCGGCGATCACCGCGCCGACACCCTCCACTTCCGCGAGCCGGTCGACGTCTGCGTCGGCAATCGCCTCCAGGGAGCCGAACTCGCGGGCGAGCGCCTGGGCCGCCGTCGGCCCCACGTGCCTGATGGAGAGAGCCACGAGTACCCGCCAGAGCGGCCGAGCCCGGGCCACGTCGAGTTGGCCGAGCATTCCCTTCGCGTTCTCGGTCAGCGGACGCCCGGACTCGCCCTTGCCGGGATCGCGTGTGAAGAAGTCGCAGGTGCGGAGGTCCTCCTCCGTGATGAGGAAGAGGTCGCCGACATCAGTGACCACACCGCAGGACAGGAGTGCCTGCGCGGCTTTGTACCCGAGGCCCTCGATATCGAGCGCCCCACGGGACGCAACGTGGAAGAGTCGTTCCTGAAGCTGCGCGGGACAGGTGCGGGCATTCGGACACCGGATGTCCTTGTCCCCTTCCTTCTCCGGTGCGAGTTTCGTGCCACACGACGGACAGGTGGTCGGCATCCGAAATGCGCGCTCATTTCCCGTGCGAACCTCGACCACGGGTCCGAGCACTTCGGGGATGACATCGCCAGCCTTGCGTAGGAACACCATGTCCCCGATCAGGACACCCTTGCGCTCGACCTCGAAGGCATTGTGCAGAGTCGCCATGGAGACAGTGGATCCCGCGACACGCACCGGCTCCATCACGGCGAACGGGGTGACGCGCCCCGTGCGCCCAACGTTGACTTCGATATCGAGCAGGCGGGTGCGCACAACTTCCGGCGGATACTTGTAGGCGATCGCCCATCGCGGTGCCCGTGACGTCTCACCGAGCTGTCGCTGCAGTGCGATCTCGTTCACCTTGACGACGACGCCGTCGATTTCGTGTTCGACGTCATGTCGATGCTCGCCGTAGTGGGAGATGTAATCACGCACCCCCTCGATCGAATCGCGGACGTCCATGCGATCACTCACGGGTAGCCCGAGGGCGGCCAACTCCGTGTAGCCGTCACTCTGCCGCGAGATGGTGAGTCCCCGAGTTGCCCCGATCCCGTGGACGGTGAGGCGCAGCAGACTCAATCTGCGCAGGGCCCGATCGACATCACCCCGCAGTGACTCCGCGCGCCGCGCACCGGCCTTGTCCGCTTCACGGAGTTCGGTAAGGCGCTTGTCCACACGTTGTCGGAGGGTTCCAGCAGCGGCGTTTCGGGGATTGGCGAAGCTGGGCAGCCCCGACTCGAGTTGTTCCGCGTTGATAGTCGTGAAGTCGTCCAGAGTGAAGAAGATCTCGCCACGAACCTCGACGAGCTCCGGGATGGAGTGTCCGCTGAGGGTGCGGGGGATCGCGGGAATGTGGTCGGCGTTTGCTGTGACGTCCTCTCCGACCCGACCATCACCCCGGGTGGCCAGCGACGTCAGCACGCCGTTTACATAGACCGCATCCACAGCAAGACCGTCGATCTTGAGTTCGCACAGCATGGGGGGGAGAGAACCGATGCCCTTGACCACTCGGTCGAACCACGCATCGAGCTCGCCGTCGTCGAAGACGTTGTCGAGGGAGTACATGCGCTCCAAGTGCTCGACCGGCTCGAACATCTCCGAACGCTCCCCGCCCACGGTCTGCGTCGGAGACTCCCCGGAGGCTAGTTCCGGATGCCGGTTCTCCAGTTCCACGAGTTCGCGGTAGAGGGAGTCGTACTCCTCATCTGCGAGGGTCGGGCGATCGCTTTGGTAGTACCGGGATCGCGCCTCGTTGATCTGCGTCACGAGCTCGTCCCAACGCTTCCGATCCTTGGCGGGGATGCTCATTGCTCTTCTCCCACCCGGTCGTTGCGCAGCACGCCCCCAATCGTGCGGCAGGCAGCCAGTGCACCGCGGACCCACGCCGGGTCGGCGCCGGCGAGACCACAGGTCGGTGTGATGGCGAGCTCGCGCAGGTAACGCTCGTCCTCGAACCCGAGGTCCGCAAGGTACCGACGTGCGGCCCGCGAAACCGCTTCATCGCTCGTCCGCCCAATGCTTCCGAGCGCCGGTACGCAGCCGAGCAGGATGCCCACGCCCGCTTCCCAAGCGCTTGCGACCTCCGCGTCGAGCGGCCGCGCATCGAGAATGTCGATGGACAGGAACTGCGCGCCGCTGTCGACCATGAGCCCCACGGGCGCCTCGCGCGCGCAGCAGTGCACCCCGGCCGTCGCATCCTCGACGGCGGAGAACACCGTGGTGAGGGCACGTGAGACGACGGGGACATCGACGGAGCGGTACGTAGCCAAACCACTAGCGGTGCGGACACGACCCGCGATCACCGCCGGCAGCAGCGGCTCATCCCACTGGAGCACGGGACGCGACTCGGGGATCCTGCGTCGGAGGTCCGCAACATGCACCCGGGCGGCCTCGGCCAGACCTTCAGCGATCTCCCGGACCGCACCGGGGTCGCGGACGAGGCGTTCGCCTCCGACACCCTCCACGGACGCGGCCAGGGTCCACGGGCCGCACAGCTGGGTCTTCATCGGGCCGGCGTAGCCCTGCGTGACCTCCTCCAGTGCATCGAGGTCCTCGCCCACCCAGGATCGACCCCGTCGCATGACCGAGGTGTCCGCGCCATCGATCCGCCATCCCGTGGGAATCGTGGTGGCGCAGAAGCTGTGGTCGACAGCGGAGAGAAGGGCGAGGGTGCGCCCGATCAGGTCGGCACCGGGACCGCGTGCAGGGAGTTCTGGCAGGTGCAGGAAGTCCGGGAGTTCCCCGCGGATGATCCGTACGACCTCGCGAACATCCGTGCCCGGGAAGGATCCGACCGACGTCGCAGCCGCCGGTGACCACGGGATCACGTGTGGACCCGGGGCCTGCGCACTCGATCCGTCGCGTCGATCGTGGCAGAAGCCAGCACGCGGTCGCCGTCGTACACGACGAGTGCCTGGCCGGGCGCGATGCCCTGGATCGGTGCGGCCAACTCCGCCACCACCGCATCCCCGTTCGTGGTCACCGTCGCGCCGGTCGGCTCCCCGTGGGCTCGCACCTGCACCTGCACGTCCGAGCGCGAACCCGACCACGGTGACGACAGCCACAGCGGTGCGTCGGCTTCGATGCGGTGCACCATCAGGTGCTCCCGAGGCCCGACGGTTACGACAGCCTCGTGCGGATCGACATCGATGACGTATCTCGGCTCGCCATCCTCGGCGGGAACGGTGAGGCCGAGCCCGCGTCGCTGACCGATGGTCACCGTGAAGGTCCCCCGGTGTTCCCCGATCCTTTCCGAGGTTGCGGAGTCGATGATCGCACCCGGTTGCGCGCCGAGAGCAGACACCACATACCCGGCAGTGTCGCCGTCAGGGATAAAGCAGATGTCATGGCTATCGGGCTTGGCGGCGGTCACGAGACCGCGGCGCGCGGCTTCGGCTCGCACATCCGCTTTGTAGTCGCCGCCCAGGGGGAAGTGCGCTGCCGCGAGTTGACCCCGAGGGACGACGGCAAGGACGTAGGACTGGTCCTTGGAGGGGTCGATCGCGCGGAAAAGCTCGGGTCCATGGTCACCGTGTGTGATACGCGCGTAGTGCCCCGTGACGATCCCATCGAAGCCGAGTGCCTGCGCCCTGTCGAGGACGGCGGAGAACTTGATGTGCTCGTTGCAGCGCAGACAGGGATTGGGAGTTCGGCCGGCGCTGTACTCATCGAGGAAATCAGTCATGACCGTCTCCTGGAACTTCTCCGCGAAGTCCCAGACGTAGAACGGGATCCCGAGAACGTCGGCGACTCGGCGGGCATCCCGGGCATCGTCGAGGGTGCAACACCCGCGCTCGCGCCCACCGGCCGACTTTCGTGCCAGGGCGAGATGCACCCCGACCACGTCGTGCCCCTCATCAACCGCACGCGCAGCGGCCACAGACGAATCAACCCCGCCACTCAGTGCGGCGATCAGTTTCATCCGGCACCATTCCGGGTCGACGACCCCGCGCGCTTTGCACGGTCCACGGCAGACGGCAGTGCGGCAACGATTCGTGTCACATCCTCATCGCTCGTGCTGCGCCCGAGACTGAAGCGCAGCGATGACCGTGCGAGGGACTCCGGGACTCCCGTCGCCAGCAGCACGTGACTCGGTTCCGGAATGCCCGCGGTGCACGCGGATCCCGTGGAGCAGTCGATTCCAGCCGCATCCAGAAGCATCAGCAATGCATCGCCCTCGCACCCCGGGAAGGTGAAGTGCACATTGCCGGGAAGACGTGTCGCCCCCTGTCCCCCGTTGAGGATTGCGTCGGGGACGGCGGACCGGATACCGGCGACGAGTGATTCTTGGAGCACGCGCATCCGTTCGGCGTGTTCGTGCTGCGATCTCACAGCCGCTTCCACCGCGGCTGCAAAGCCGGCTGCGAGTGCGCAATCCAAAGTCCCCGAACGGATCTCGCGTTCCTGACCTCCGCCGTGCACAACAGGGGTGAACTGCTCCGCGATGTCAATGATGAGGGCACCGATTCCGACCGGTCCGCCGACCTTGTGACTGCTGATCGTGACAGCGGACGCACCCAGCTCGGCAATGTCGAGCGGAATCTGACCGAGAACCTGGACTGCATCGGTGTGAAATGGGACACCTGCAGCACGACAGATGCGCGCGATGTCCTGCACCGGCTGGATCGTTCCGATCTCATTGTTGGCCCACATCACGGTGCACAGGGCCGCGTCTCCACCGAGTCGTTCCAGGGCCTCGGCAATCCATGTGGGATCCACGAGTCCGCGGTCGTCGACTGGGATCCACGTGACATCTGCACCCTCGTGCTTCGCAAGCCACTCGACGGGGTCGAGGACCGCATGATGCTCGACGGATGAGGACAGGATGCGCGGGGCGTCGCCTCGATCACGCGCAGCCCAGAAGAGCCCCTTGACCGCGAGGTTGTCTGCCTCGGTACCCCCCGACGTGAAAATCACCGAGGACGGTCGCGCGTGGAGAGCCGCCGCGATGGACTCGCGGGCTTCCTCGACGATACGGCGTGCGGCGCGTCCGCTCGAATGCAGCGAGGAGGGATTCCCCGCCACAGCGGATGCGGCAATCCATGCCTCCCGGACCTCGGGAAGCATGGGCGAGGTCGCGGCGTGATCCGCGTAGACGCGACCGTCGAGCATCACGTCATCGTAGGGTCATGCGCCAGCGCGCTTCTTGATCTCCTCCGTCAACTGCGGAACCACCTCGAAGAGGTCCCCCACGACGCCGAAGTCGGCAAGTTCGAAGATGGGTGCCTCGGGATCCTTGTTGACCACCACGATGGTCTTCGAGGTCTGCATCCCCGCGCGATGCTGGATCGCCCCCGAGATGCCGTTCGCGATGTAGAGCTGGGGGGACACTGTCTTGCCCGTCTGACCCACCTGATGGGTATGCGGGTACCACCCCGCGTCCGTCGCGGCGCGTGACGCTCCCACCGCTGCGCCGAGGGAGTCGGCCAACTGCTCGATCACTCCGAACCCGTCCGCAGAACCGACCCCGCGTCCACCAGACACCACAACGGCCGCCTCCGCCAGTTCCGGGCGACCACCCTTGGTGGCCTCGGTGCGCTCGGTGACCCGCGCCTTCGTCGAACTCTCGCCGACCGGCACGTCGATCGTGCTACGACTGGGTGTGGTCGCCTGCGGCTCCGGTGCGATCGAGTTCACCCGGACGGTAATGATCGGCGTCCCCTGCGTGACGCGCGAGTGCACGATGGTGGAACCACCGAAGACGCTCTGGGTGGCCGTTCCATCCGCAGCGATATCCACTGCGTCGGTGATGATCCCGCTGTTCGTCTTGATGGCCAGGCGACCTGCAGCCTCCTTGCCGGTGGCACTGGAGGCTACGAGGACGGCAGCCGGGGAACGTTGGGCCACGAGTGCGGCGAGGACGTCCGCGATGGGCGCAACCGAGTGGTCGGTGTACTGCGGTGCATCGGCCACCAGGACCTCCGAGGCGCCGAACTCACCGAGGGTCGCCAGCGCGCCGTCGTCACATCCGGGACCGATCCACACGGCCACGGGCGAACCGAGTCGCCGTGCAGCCGTCATGAGTTCCGCGGTGGCCTTCTTCACCTGGCCACCGAACTGCTCTACGAGAACGAGGACATCTGCCATGGCGCGCTCCTTAGATGAACTTCTGCTCGGCGAGGAAGTCGGCGATCTTCACGCCACCATCCCCCGCATCTGACACGACGACGCCCGCTGCCTTCGCCGGACGCGCGGAGAAATCCGCCACGACACTCCAAGACGCGCGGCTTCCCACCACACCAGGGTCCAGGGACAACTCCGCGAGCCCGATCGTCTCGACCGGCTTCTTCTTGGCGGCCATGATTCCCTTAAAGGAGGGGTACCGGGGCTCGTTGATCTTCTCCACGACGCTGATGACGGCCGGCGTGCTCGCGGTAACGGTGTCGAATCCGTAGTCGGTCACCCGCTCGATCGTGACTGCGGACCCATCAACGAGCACCTTCTGCGCGAAGGTCAACTGGGCGATCCCGAGGATCTCGGCGACCATCGCCGGGACGACACTCATCCGCGCATCTGTGGACTCGGAGCCGAAGACGATGAGATCGAAGTCGCGGCCTTTCAGTGCCGCGGCGAGGGCGGTGGCGGTGGCAATTGCATCCGAGCCGCGCAGGGCGTCATCGACCACGTGGATTCCCGAATCAGCGCCCATGCTCAGGGCCTTGCGGACGGTCTCGGCGGCACGCTCGGGCCCCATCGAGACCACCACGACCTCACCTCCGGCCGCCTCGACGATCTGCAGGGCCTGCTCGACCGCGTACTCATCGAGCTCGTTCATCACCCCGTCGGCGCTCTCCCGATCCAGGAGGGAGTCCTCGGCCCGGAGGCGCTTCTCAGCCCAGGTATCCGGGACCTGCTTGACACATACGGCGACCTTCATCGCATTCCCTTCGACGATTGTATCCAATCACGGACCCTCCTCCGGCGCACGTTCCGCCCGGGCAACACGGGCTTCCACTGCTGCCCGGGTCGCCGCGTCGATCGCGTGCACCTCCTGTGGCGGAGGGATGGGACGTCGACCGCGCACCACCCGGGCGGGAATTCCGGCCACGACGGAGTAGTCAGGCACCACCCCGCGGACCACCGCATGTGCTCCGACGATGCAGTGCTCGCCGACGTCGGCCCCGCGCAGGAGGGACGCCTTGACCCCGATCCAGGAGCCTCGCCCGATCCGCACGGGCGCCTTGACGATCCCCTGAACCCGGATGGCCACGTCCGTGCGATCACTCCGATGATCGAAATCGCATATGTACACCCAGTCGCTGATCAGGGCCTCCGGCTCGATGGAGATATCCAGATAGCAGTTGATCGTGTTGTCCCTGCCGAGCACCGTCTTATCACCGATGCACAGGGTCCCTTCATGACAGCGGATGCGGTTGTCATCACCGATGTGCACCCAGGAGCCGATACGGATCCGTCCGTGACCGCGGCGTTGTTCGATGGTGACGCGGCGTCCGAGGAACACCAGCCCGGCGCACTCGATCTCCGGATGGAGGATTCTGAAGCGGGCGAAGCGGGCATAACGAACGAGGTACCACCACGTCCAGGCGCGGTTCCGGATGATCCAACGCAGTGTCGAGCAGCTCAGGATCCGGAGTTCAGTCGAGGACACTGCGATCATCCGGGGGAACGCTGTAGCCCTCCGAGGACATGCGTCGGGACGCACGCGAATACGCCTGCAACGAGTCACGCGCGATTCCGTCCCACGAGTACTTCTCGGTGAGGACTGCACGCGCTGCCACGGGATCGTGGCCGGCCTCGAGAATCACAGCAAGGGAGTCGGCGAGAGCCGCCGCGTCGCCGGAGGGGAATGTCATCGATCCCGGCACGTTCGCAGCAATCTCGCTGAGACCGCCGACATCCGAGACCACGATCGGAGCACCCGCCTCCACGGCTTCGAGGGCCACGATGCCGAAGGGCTCGTAGAACGAGGGCACGACTGCCGCTCCGGCGGTGCGCAACATCCTCCGTTTCTCGTCCTCGCTGATCCACCCCTCGAACCTCACGACGTCCGACAGGTGATTCTCGGCGACCAGTTCGCGAAGACGCGGCTCAAAGGATCCCCGGCCACACAGAACCGCGGTGAAGTCGACACCCCGTGACCGAAGAAGTGCGAGAGCGTCGACCAACGTCTGTACGCCTTTCTCCCACTCGAGACGCCCCAGGTACACGATCTCGCGCCCACGTGTTCCCGACGGGAGTTCGTGCACGTCCACGCCGTTCGGGATCACGTCGACGTGCGTTGCTCCGAACAGGGTTAGGACCTCGGCCTCCATCGCCCGGCTACAGATGACCACGACATCCGCTTCTCGGGCAGCCCACCATTCGAGTCCGTGGATCTGACGCGAGAGGTCCGAGGTGACCCACCCGCGGTGTCGACCCGCCTCCGTCGCGTGGATGGTGAGCACGAAGACCGCACCCGTGCTTACGCGGAGTGCAGCGGCCGCGTGCACCAGATGCCAGTCGTGTGCGTGCACCACATCGGCCCGAAGCCCTTCCTCGGCGGCCACACGTGCGATGGCAGTCTCGAGACCGAATCCCCAGACCATGAGGTGGTCGACGTCGAAGGGCACGTCCGGCGGATCCCTGCGCACTCGCCACACTGTGACGCCGTTCACGACCTCCCGTGCAGGGGCATCCTCTGCCGCAGCGGTGAGCACGGTGACGTCGTGACCCAACCGCGCCTGTGCTTCAGCCAGGGCCACCACGTGGCGTCCCAGACCTCCGAACACCCGGGGCGGGTACTCCCAGGAGAGGTGGACGATGCGAGTCATGGCTTCACTCCTGACACCGAGACGTTGTAGAACAACTCATCCGGCACGACGCGCGCAAGAACCGATTCATCCAATCGTGCCAGCCTTTGCCAGGTTCGGTAGGCGAACATCGACCAGCCGAAGCCGAGCGCGCCCGGCTTCACGGCCGCCTCGAAGGTCCGAACGGGCCACCCGAACCATGAGGCGGTGAACTCCGAGGTGTGTGTTCGGACATCCACCGCCCCGGCACGCAGACACGTGCGAGCCAATTCATCCGGATCAAAGGTGTGGAGATCGACGACGGACTCAAGAGTGGCAGCCTCGGACGACTCCGCGAGCTCCTGCGGAGGTCGTGCCCACCGATCACGCAGGACCAGGGACTGCGTCACGCGCGAGGTGAGCCACCACGTGAGACTCGAGAGACGTCGCGCGACGTAGTCCCCACGCTGGGTTGGTTCCCCGGTGATCACGAAGACTCCCCCGGGCCTCAGGATGCGCAGTACTTCGATCATCGCGCGCTCGACATCGGGAATGTGGTGCAGAACGGCATGACCCACCACGAGGTCACAACTCTCAGTGGTGATCGGGAGTGATTCCCCGTCGCCCACGACACCTACGACGTCGAGTCCCAACTCATGCGCCTGGCGCAAGGCGGTGCGCACCATTCCCGAAGAGATATCTGTCACCACGCCCGCGCGGGCGACACCCGACTGCATCAGATTGAGCAGGAAGAATCCGGTTCCCGCCCCAATCTCGACGGCGCGGTGTACCGGTAGTGACAGTTCCCTGCCTGATGCGGAGTCGAACGCGTGGCGGGCGTAGTCGATGCAGCGATCATCGAATGAGATGCTCCACTTCGCGTCGTAGGTCTCGGCTTCCCAATCGTGATAAGTGACATTGGCGACCTTCGCCGACGATGGGGAGTCGGTCATCGGGAGATGAACTCGGCCTTGCCCGGCCCCTGGGTGATGAACGACTCCATGCCCCGGGCACGATCCTCCGTCGCGAAGAGGCCGGTGAACAGGGTCCGCTCGAGGGCGAGTCCGGCATCGATGCTCGAATCCAATCCGGCATCGATCGCCAGTTTCGCGGCGCGCAACGCGAGCCCCGCACCGCGCGCGAGTCGCTCGGCATACTCCCGCGCCACGTCGAGGACGGAGTCGGCGGGCACAACTTGGTTGACGAGACCGATGTCCGCTGCTTCCGTTGCACGCACGAAGCGACCCGTGAGGATCAGGTCCTTGGCCCGCGACGCACCGATCAGCCGCGGAAGGCGCTGCGTTCCACCGGCACCGGGGATGATCCCGAGTGTCACTTCCGGAAGGCCCAGAGTCGCATCGTCCGCCGCGATGCGCAGGTCGCAGCAGAGGGCGACCTCGCACCCGCCGCCCAGCGCGTACCCGGTGATGGCGGCGATCGTGGGCTGAGGAATCGATGCGATCGAGTTGAAGGCCTCGTGCAGGGACTGGGCGGCGTAGGCCATGTCCGTATGGGACATGCTGACCATCTCCTTGATGTCGGCGCCTGCGGCGAAGACCTTCGGGCCGCCGTACACGATTACGGCTCCGATCGATTCATCGCCACCGATCTCCTGTGCCGCACTTTGTAGCTCGCGCTGCATCTGCAGGTTCAACGCGTTCATCGGTGGTCGATCCATGCGAACCACCGCCACACGACCTGCGCGCTCTATCGAGACGAATTCACCCATCACGCACCCTTCGACCACAGCAGCGTAACCAGCAGCACAGGCGCTAGCGTCGGTGTGTGCCGCACAAGCCCCGCTGGGATCCCCTCGGGATCACGCCCGACGGTTCCGGCGGCGCGAATGTGGCGCTGTGGGCAGAGGGTGCCGAGCGCGTGGAGCTCTGCGTGCTGCACGACCGAGGCGAGGAGCGTCGGGACCTGCGGGAGCGGACGAACCATGTCTTCCACGACCATGTCGATGACCTGCCGCCCGGGACGAGATACGGATTCCGCGTGCACGGACCCTGGGAACCCGATCGCGGGCTGCGCTGGAACCCGGCGAAGCTCCTGATCGATCCCTACGCTCGGGCGCTCACGGGTGAACTCGTCCTCGACCCCGCAGTCCGTGACTCCACCGATGATGGACAGCGCGAGATGGGCGACTCCGCCGGAGTCGTGCCGCACTCCGTCGTCGTCGCCGACACGTTCGACTGGGGTGAGGATCGACATCCAGAGACACCATGGACGGACACGGTGATCTACGAGGCACACGTGCGCGGGCTCACCACGCGACATCCCGAGGTCCCCGTCGAGCTGCGCGGAACGTACGCCGGCGTCGCCCACCCAGCGGTGATTTCGCACGTGCAATCGATCGGTGTCACTGCGATCGAGCTCTTGCCCATCCACCACTTCGTCAGCGAACTCCCCCTGCTCAAGCGGAACCTCACGAACTTTTGGGGTTACAACTCGATCGGGTACTTCGCTCCCCATGCCCGGTACTCCTCACGCGGGAGCCACGGCGGGCAGGTCGATGACTTCAAGGCCATGGTCAAGGCCCTCCATCAGGCTGGCATCGAGGTCATCCTCGATGTCGTGTACAACCACACCGCGGAGGGTGGGACGGACGGTCCCACCTTGTCGTTTCGCGGTATCGACAATCCCGGCTACTACCGACTTGGGGACGACGAGCGCACCTACATCGACTACACGGCGTGCGGCAACAGCCTCAACATCGCACAGCCCCACGTCCTGCAGATGGTGATGGACTCCCTGCGCTACTGGGTCCAGGAGATGCACGTCGACGGGTTCCGGTTCGATCTCGCCTCGACACTCGCCCGGTCATTCCACGACGTGGACATGTTGGGGAGCTTCATGTCGGCGATATCCCAGGATCCAATCCTGCGCACCGTGAAGTTGATCGCCGAGCCATGGGACATCGGCCCGGGTGGCTACCAGGTGGGTGAGTTCCCCGTCCTCTGGGCGGAATGGAACGACAAGTACCGCGACGCGCTCCGCAGCTACTGGCGGGGCACTGGATCGGTGAGCGAACTTGCCCGCCGCATCACCGGCTCGGCGGATCTCTACCGGGACACGAACAAGCGCCCGCAGTCGAGCATCAACTACGTCACCGCCCACGACGGTTTCACCCTGCACGACCTGGTGAGTTACGACCACAAGCACAACCTCGCCAACGGTGAGGACAACCGTGATGGCACGGATAACAACCTCTCCGCCAACTACGGCCATGAAGGTGAGACGGACGACCCCACGATCAACGCCATTCGGCGTCGGCAGGTCCGGAACTTCCTCACGTCGCTGTTCCTCTCCACCGGTGTACCCATGCTGTGCGCTGGCGATGAGATCGGTCGAACTCAGCGCGGGAACAACAATGCGTATTGCCAGGACAACGAGATCTCCTGGGTCGACTGGGAACTAGCCCCGTGGCAGCACGAAATCTATGATTTCACCGCCGCTGTGGCACGTCTACGACGCGAGCACCAGGTCTTCCGACGGCACACCTTCTTCGATGGCCGCCCAGTGACCAAGCACGGCCGCAAAGACGTCATGTGGTTGACCCCGAGCGGCGTCGAGATGGAGGACCACGATTGGAATCGTGATCGATCACACGCGATGACCATGTGGTTGTCCGGTGACGTGCACTCCCACGACACCTACCGCCCATGGACCGATGAGACTTTCATCCTCCTGCTAAATGGAACTGAGGGCGATGTCGACTTCCACCTGCCCGGTAAACCGCTGGCCGATGGATACTCGCGCGTCCTGGACACCGCGAGCGGGCAGGTTCACGCCGAGCCGAGCATCGAGGAAAGCCGGGTCCTACGTGTGCCGAGCCGCAGCGTGACGGTGCTCCTGGCACACCACGGTGCTCCTACCGCAGGATGAGTTCGAACATTCCATTCACCGGCAGCGCCACCAGCCCCAACTCGGTTTGATCGATCACGCCGCGGTGCCAGGGCACGACACGCACCGTGTAACCGAAGGCTCCGTGCTCCTCCACGGTGAGATCGACCAAATAGCGCCAACGATTACCGTCGAACTGCTCATTCGGCTGCATCGCCTGGACGGCTGGGGATACCAGGACATCGTCCGCATCGACACTTCCTGCGATCACCTCGACGCGCACATCGTCGGGACTGAGTTCACCCAAGGAGACGTAGGCCCGGATCGCAACCGATTGGCCAAGGCGGAGTGCATCGCCGGCGGAGTCGGCCTCGACGTGATCGACACGTACAGCCCACCATGAACCCCGCACGCGGCCCTTCCACGCGGCAAGTTCGCGCGCAAGGGCGAAGTCGTCACTGCGCACTGCCACGGAGGACTCCGCCGCCGGCACGTAGAGGCGGGTCACGTACTCGCGCACCATCCGTGTGGCGAGAACCTTGGGCCCGAGGGTGGCGAGAGTGTGACGCACCATCGCCAGCCATCGCCCTGGGAGCCCTCGATCATCGCGCTCGTAGAACAGGGGTGCGACAGTGGAGGTGATGAGCTCGTACAGCGCCTCCGCCTCGAGGTCGTCACGCCTATCCGGATCATCGACCCGATCGGCAGAAGGAATCGCCCAGCCGTTCATGCCATCGAACCATTCGTCCCACCACCCGTCCAAGATCGAGAGGTTGAGGGCACCGTTCAGTGCAGCCTTCATGCCGGACGTCCCGCTGGCCTCGAGGGGCCGGATCGGATTGTTCAACCACACGTCGCAGCCCGGATACAGCGTGGTGGCCATGGTCATGTCGTAGTTCGGGAGGAAAACGATGCGATGGCGTACGTCGTGCGCATCCGCGAACGCCACCAACTCCTGGATGAGGCGCTTACCACCATCATCATTCGGGTGCGCCTTGCCGGCAATGACGAGCTGCACGGGCCGATCCGGATCTGTGAGGAGGGCGCGCAGACGATCGCGGTCACGCAACATGAGCGTGAGCCGCTTGTAGGAGGGAACACGGCGAGCGAATCCGATGGTCAGGATGTCAGGGTCGAGAACCCCATGGATCCAATCAAGGTCCGTCGCCGCTGCGCCGCGGGCTATCCAGGATTCGCGCAGGCGATTGCGCGCCTCGTCCACGAGTTGCGCGCGAAGGGCACGCTTGGTCTCCCAGAGCTGACGCTCATCGACGCCCGACATGCGCTCCCACGTGCTGGCGTCGTTGAGGAACACGGATCCCGCGGTCGCTGCAACGAGGTCGGCCATCTCCTGTGCTACCCACGTGGGGGCGTGCACACCATTGGTGATCGATGTGATCGGGATGTCATCACCCTCGAAGCCGGGCCAGAGACCCGCGAACATCTCCCGCGACACTTCACCGTGCAACAGACTCACACCGTTCGCGCGTCCGGCAAGTCGCAAGCCCATGACGGCCATGTTGAACATCTCCGGATCCCCACCCGGGTAGGTCTCGCGCCCGAGAGCAACGATGTCCGGGACGGGCACGACCTCCACCGCGTTGTCACCACCGAAGTACTGCTCGATCAACGACACCGGGAACCTGTCGATTCCTGCAGGCACAGGTGTGTGTGTGGTGAAGACGGTTCCGGCACGTACCCCCTCGAGTGCGGACGCGAAGTCCAGGTGATGCGCGTCAATCAGCTCGCGGATGCGCTCGACCCCTAGGAACCCGGCATGCCCTTCGTTGCTGTGGAACACGGTGGGCTCCACGGTGCCGGCGATCCGACAGAAGGTGCGCAGGGCGCGCGTGCCCCCGATGCCGAGGAGCATCTCCTGCTGAAGGCGGTACTCCCCTCCCCCTCCGTAGAGACGGTCGGTCACCTCACGCTCGGCGGGGCCGTTCTCCTCCACATCGGAGTCCAGAAGGAGCAGGGGCACGCGACCCACGTGCGCGACCCAGATTCGCGCGGCAAGGGTCCGGTGACCGGGAAGGCCGACACCGACCTTTGCCGGCGTTCCGTCTGACTCGCGCAACAGCGTGACCGGAGTCCCTTCCGGATCGCACACGGGGTACTGCTCGAGTTGCCACCCGTCCCAGGACAGGCTCTGCCGGAAGTAGCCGCTCCGGTAGAAGAGTCCGATCCCGATGATCGGCACGCCTAGATCACTCGCACTCTTCAGGTGGTCTCCGGCGAGAATGCCCAGTCCCCCCGAGTACTGGGGCAGAGCTCCCGTGATGCCGAACTCCGGCGAGAAGTAGGCGACACCCCTGCACGCGGTCATGCGCTCCTGGAACCACATGTCTGCGGTCAGGTACGACGCAAGTTCCGAACGCGCCGCATCCACGCGGCGGACGAAGCCTTCGTCAGCACTCAGCTCGGCAAGGCGTTCCCCCGAGACTTCACCGAGCAATCGCACGGGATCGTGCTCGCATCGACGCCAGGTCGCGGGATCCATGTCGCGGAAGAGATCGCGCGTCGGCGAGTTCCAGGACCAGCGGAGGTTGAGGGCCAGTTCCTCCAGCGGAAGCAGATTCTCCGGGAGCGGGCTGCGGACATTGAGTCGACGAAGCGCTTTCACGTCCGACACCGTAGTGCGCGGTTCGACCCGGATATCGCACCGCAACCACCACGAGCGATGTAATCGCGTTGCATTCCTTGCATGCTTCTCGCTGTCCGTCCACCGGACACTGTGTTGCCCCCCTACGCTGGTGTCATGGCACGGACGTCCAAGGCGACCGTCCCGCCCGACATCGAGCGCCTCCTCGCCGGCGCCCACCATGATCCGCACGCGATCCTCGGTGCCCACTCGGACTCCAAATGGGTGACGATTCGCACGCTGCGCCCGGGGGCCGACTCCGTCACGCTCGTGCTCCCTGATGACGTGATCGCGATGGAGCGCGAGGTTGGGGATCTCTGGGTCGCTCGCGTCTCCGGGACCGTGGTTCCCGACTACCACTTCGACGTCCCCTATGGACCCGAGGTGCACTCCGCACATGACCCCTACCGGTTTCTCCCGGTCCTGGGTGAGATCGACCTGCATCTGATCAGCGAAGGTCGCCACGAGGAGATCTGGACGAAACTCGGCGCACACCCGCAGACACTCGACGGGATCTCCGGTACCTCCTTCGCGGTCTGGGCGCCGAATGCCCGCGGGGTGCGCGTCGTCGGCGACTTCGACCACTGGGACGGGCGGGCGTTTCCGATGCGCAGCCTCGGAGCCTCCGGTGTCTGGGAACTCTTCCTCCCCGACGTCGGCGTCGGAACTCGCTACAAGTACCGGATCCTGGGAGACGACGGTGTGTGGCGTGACAAGGCCGACCCCTACGCGCTCGCGGCCGAGACTCCGCCGGCGACCGCTTCCGTGGTCTTCGCCTCGGGCTACACCTGGAGCGATCGGGAGTGGATGCTCGCGCGTGCACAGCGTGATCCGCACCGTGGTCCGATGACCATCTACGAGGTGCACCTCGGTTCCTGGCGCCCCGGTCTGGATTATCGGGACCTTGCGCGGGAACTCGTCGAGTACGTGACCGACCTGGGATTCACCCACGTCGAGTTCCTGCCCGTCGCCGAGCATCCGTACGGGCCCTCGTGGGGGTACCAGGTCTCCGGCTACTACGCGCCCACCGCTCGCTTCGGTTCCCCCGACGACCTCCGGTTCCTCATCGATGCGCTGCACCGTGCCGGGATCGGTGTCCTCATCGATTGGGTGCCCGCGCACTTTCCCAAGGACGAGTGGGCCCTCGCCCGGTTCGATGGAACCTGTCTCTTCGAGCACCCAGACCCGCGACGCGGCGAGCACCCCGATTGGGGAACGTACGTCTTCGACTTCGGGCGACCCGAGGTGCGCAACTTCCTCGTCGCCAACGCGGTCTACTGGCTCGAAGAGTTCCATGTCGATGGTCTGCGCGTGGATGCTGTCGCGTCGATGCTCTATCTGGATTACTCCCGACGCGAGGGTGAATGGGCACCGAACGTCCACGGTGGGCGGGAGAACCTGGACGCGGTCCGCTTCCTCCAGGAGATGAATGCAACCGTCTACCGTCGAGTGCCCGGTGCCGTCACGATCGCGGAGGAATCGACAGCGTGGGCGGGTGTCACCGCTCCGACGGATGTGGGTGGCCTGGGCTTCGGGTTCAAGTGGAACATGGGCTGGATGCACGACTCACTCGGATACATGCGTCGTGAAGCGATCCATCGCGTCCACCACCACAACGAGATGACGTTCTCGATGATGTACGCCTACAGCGAGCAGTTCGTGCTCCCCTTCTCCCACGATGAGGTGGTGCACGGCAAGGGGTCCCTCGTCACCCGCATGCCCGGTGACCGATGGCAAGCGCTGGCGAACCTTCGGGCGTACCTCGCCTACATGTGGGCGCATCCGGGTAAGAAGTTGCTCTTCATGGGTTCGGAATTCGCGCAGTCCGCTGAATGGAGCAGCGAACGCGGCCTGGACTGGGAGCTGACCCGCTACCCCGAACACCTGGGGATCCAGCGACTGGTGTCGGACCTCAATTCCGTCTACCGGGACTCCCCCGCGCTGTGGGCCTGGGACGACGACCCGTCCGGCTTCCAGTGGCTCGATCCCGACAACTCCGCGGAGAACGTCTTCACGTGGCTGCGATGGGGGCCGGTCGGCGACTGCATCGCGGTGGCCGTCAACCTCTCCCCCGTTCCGCGACTCCAGCACTCACTCGCACTTCCCACGCCGGGCACATGGCGCGAGGTGCTCAACTCCGACGCATCCATCTACGGTGGTACCGATACCGGGAACCTCGGAGCCATCCATGCGTTACCGGATGCTGGCGGCAGACCCCGTGCGACGGTGGTGCTGCCCCCGTTGGCCGCGTGCTACTTCCACGGTCCCACCTAGAACAGCGCGCTCGCCAATCGCGTTCGAGCCTTCGGGACATCGGGGTGCTCGCCGGCAATCGTGAAGTACTCCACGACGCGATCCCGTGCCGAGTTCCGTTCGTCGCCCGAGGCTATCTGCACCGCGGTGATCCCCAAATCGAATGCGCGCGGGAAGTCACCTTCGGCCACCGCGAAATCTGCAGCGGACAGGAACTCGGTGACGGTGGACGGTGCTGTGGGTGCCACCCCGTGCGCGGTGCGCTCGAGGACTCCGACGAGCGCGACTCCTGCGAGCGCGTCAGCATCGTGTGGATCCTGTTCGAGGATCTCCCGGTACGCGATACGTGCGTTCGCCCACTCCCCCGCGTCGATGGCGGTGACCGCCCGCTCGATGCGCGGGTCTACGGGTTCTTCGATCTCCTCGACAACCTCCTGAGTGGCGGCCAGGCTTCCGGTCACGTCCTGTTCAGCCGCGACGCGGAGCACCTCGTCGAGGATCTGCCGGATCTGTGCCTCCGGGTACGCACCCTGGAACAGTGGCACGGGCTGCCCCTTGATAACCGCGAACACGGAGGGGATCGACTGCACCTGGAATGCCGCGGCGATCTGCTGCTCAGCGTCGACGTCGACCTTGGCCAGAATCCAGCGACCCCCGTAGTCAACCGCCAACTTCTCCAGTATCGGCGAGAGTTGCTTGCACGGTCCACACCAGGTGGCCCACAAATCCAAGACCACCGGAATCGTCATCGAGCGCTCGATCACGTCGGTGGCGAAGTTCGCGGTCGTCGCATCGATGACCAGGCCCTCCGGTGCGTTCGCCAACGCGGCGTTCGCCTTCGCCTGATTCTGCTTCTGCGATGCGAGGGCGGCCAGATCGATGGCTCCCGCGACGTTGAAACCCGGTTTGCTCACGACCCCATTGTGCCGAGGGTCAGTCGGCGACGAGGTCCCGGGCAGCCTCGAAAGCGGTCCGCCGGCCCGCCGCCACCTCCACGGCCCATGCGTCCACGGCGGGGCGGTCCTCCAGCAACCGTGCCCGCGTCAAGGCCGATGCCGTGTCCAGGATCTCTTCACGCGCCCGCAACTCGCGCCGACGCGTGAGATTGCCGGTCTCGACCAGCCAACCCCGATGACGATCCGTCGCGGCGACGACCTCGTCCACCCCCTCACCGGTGCTCGCCACTGTCAGATGCACGGGCGGTTCCCATTCCTGGGGCAGGCGCTCGCCCAGGGCGATCATGTGCCGAAGTTCCCGTGCCGTCGTGGCGGCGCCGTCTCGATCAGCCTTGTTCACGATGAAGATGTCGCCGATCTCCAGGATGCCCGCCTTCGCCGCTTGGATGCCATCACCCATGCCGGGTGCGACCAGGACGAGTGTCGTGTCCGCAGCGGCGGCAACCTCGACCTCGGACTGACCGACGCCGACGGTCTCGAGGATTACGACATCGAAGCCAGCAACTTCACATACGCGCAGCACAGGTCCGATTGCCGCGGCCAGTCCGCCAAGGTGTCCGCGGGACGCCATGGACCGGATGTAGACACCGGCGTCACCCGAGTGCTCCTGCATGCGGATCCGGTCACCAAGGAGTGCACCGCCGGAAAACGGTGAGGAGGGGTCGACCGCGATCACTGCGACCTTCGATCCCCGCATCCGATAGGCCCGCACGAGCGCCGAGGTCATCGTCGATTTCCCGACCCCGGGAGCCCCCGTCACTCCGATGACGTGCGCGGGGGTTGTCGGTGCTCCCAGCGCGTCGAGGAGATCCGGGGCCCCGATGGGAGAGTTCTCGATGGCGCTGATCGCGCGTGCGATCTCGCGAACGCCCCCCGCACGCACACCCGAAGCCAGGGAGTCCACCGAATCCACGCCCCCATCATGCAGGTCGCCACCATGGATGCCACGATGACGCACATGGATTCCTGGCTTCGATCGATCGATCACGTCGGTATCGCGGTTCGCGACCTCGAAGGCGCGATCCAATACTACGAGCGCGTGTTCGGGTTGTCGGTTGCGCACCGCGAGGTCAACGAGGAGCAGGGGGTTGAGGAGGCGATGCTCGCCGTGGGTGAGTCCGGTTCCTGCATCCAATTGCTCGCCCCACTGCGCCCCGATTCACCTATCGGAAGATTCCTCGAGAGGTCGGGTCCCGGTGTTCAGCAGGTCGCCTACACCGTTACTGACGTGCGTGCGGTCGCCGACCACCTGCGCTCACAAGGAGTCCGTGTCCTCTACGACGAGCCGAAGACCGGCACAGCCGGATCCCTGGTGAACTTCACCCACCCCAAGGACAGCGGCGGTGTGCTGATCGAGCTGGTGCAGCAGACCGAGCACTAGAGGTCGGACCAGCGCTCCATGGGTCCGTCCCACTCCCGGGGCAGCGACTCAGGACGCCCCGTGATCGCGCTCACGATCTCGTCGAGGACCCGCTGCACGTTTTTCTCCCCCACCCACAGATGCGGCGCATCCTTCACAATGACTAGTTGGATGTTCGGTGCGACGGCGAAGCGCGCACGTGCGGGATCAGGAGGGAGGTAGTCGTCGCGCTCGGGGATCAAGGCGACCACAGGCACGTCGACATCGACCCACGCAGCGAAATCCGCCTCCGTTGTGAATCGCAGCGGAGGAGAGAGCAGTATCACGCCGGTGACGTCGAGTGAGCGTGCATGTCGCAAGATCACGTCGGTCCCAAACGACCATCCGACGATCCAGGGGCGCGGGAGACCCTGCGACGCGACCCACTCCACCGCGGCAGCGAGATCGCGTCCCTCGCCCTCACCCGCGTCGAAGGTACCTTCACTCCTGCCGCGAGCACTCGATGTGCCGCGAGTGTTGAAGCGCAGGACGGCGATATCGGCCAGGGCAGGAAGCCGCCACGCCATCTTACGCAACACGTGGGAATCCATCATTCCGCCATGCGTGGGCAACGGGTGCACGCAGATGATGCAGGCGCGGGGCGGAGCATCGACCGGGCGCGCCAACTCGCCGACCAACGTGAGGCTGTCGGAGGTTCGGAGTTCGATGTCGCGACGTGAAGCTGGCAACACCGAGTTCGCGGAGATCTTCATCGGGGTCGACGACGATCCCGGGCCGACCAACAGGGGGTGTGCCAGTGCCGACGGAGCTCTACACCCTGGGGATCCTCGGCGGACCACGCCACGATGTGCGGTGTCGCAGGACGAATCACCTGATCGCACCCAGGGCAGCGGTAGTCCTTGGTCGCCGACGAGCCCGTGAGCGCGCGCACGTACCAGTCACCATCCGGATGGGACTCGACGCGCGTGCTCGGGACGTACTCCCGCGCCTGAGTCGGAGTGCGCCGATTCTTCCGCCCCATGCCATCAGTCTGCCAAAGTCAGAAGAGTCGGGATCCGACGTCGGACGTGCCTCTGAGCTCCTCGTAGTCGAGGACCACACAGCGGATACCCCGATCCTCCGCGAGAGTCCGTGCCTGCGGCTTGATCTCCTGGGCCGCGAAGACACCTTCGACCGGAGCGAGGAGGGGATCCCGATTGAGGAGCTCGAGGTAGCGGGTTAATTGCTCGACACCGTCGATCTCGCCCCGTCGCTTGATTTCGACGGCCACATGTAGGCCGTCGAGCGCCCGACACAACAGGTCGACCGGGCCGATCGCCGTGGGGTATTCCCGCCGCACGAGCGAGTACCCAATGCCGAGGACGTCCAGTTGTTCGGCGAGTAGAGCCTGCAGGTGGGACTCGACCCCGTCCTTCACCAGGCCGGGATCGATGCCAAGGGTGTGCTCGCTGTCGTGCGAGATGGCATGGATACAGATGACCAGTCTCTCCCCGGCCTTATTGGTGACCTCCCAGGTCAGCGGATCCGATTCCATCTCGCGCAACGTGCATGGTGGACTCATCCAGTTGAGCGGCTTGTACGAGCCGCCATCCGCGTGGACCAGGACCGAACCATCCGCTTTGACGATGATCACGCGATCGGCTTCGGGTAGGTGCGCGGTCAGGCGCCCGACGTAGTTAACGGTGCACCGGGCAACCACGATCCGCACCGAGGCACGGTACCCGGTGACGCGACCGCCCCCCGGCACGTCACTATAGGTCCGTGTCCGGGTCCTTCTCGTTCCTCTTCGGTCCGCTGGTCGCCGCCGGTGGTCTGGTGATTCTGATCTTCGCCCTGCGCTGGACGTTCCGACGCGGGACCTCCGTCGTCGCTGCGCCCGCACGCTCGGGTTCCGCCGAGGAGTACGGCCTCCTCGTCAGCGTCGCCTCGCCCAGCTCCTACGCGGAGGGTGAGATGACTCGTAGAAAACTCGAGGACGCCGGGATCCGAGCGAATCTCGCGCAGACCTTGGACGGACCACGCGTGATGGTGTGGCCGGCCGACGAGGACCGCGCCCGTCAGCTCCTCAGGGGCTGAGCCCCTCGCGCGTGATGCGACCACCAACCCCCTCGAGGGTGGGCACCAGGCCTGCATACCCACGGTCGATGTGATCCACCCCGTACACCTCTGTGACTCCGTCGGCGACCAATCCCGCCAACACCAGCCCGGCTCCGGCTCGGATATCGGTCGCCTCCACGGGTGCCCCCGAGAGTCGGGCACGGCCACGGACGAGCGCGTGGTGCCCGTCGGTGCGAACATCGGCCCCGAGGCGGGCCAACTCTTGCACGAAGCGGAACCGCGCCTCGAAGAGGTTCTCGGTCACGAGTGCCGCACCTTCGGCGATCGAGTTCAACGCGATGAACTGTGGCTGGAGATCCGTGGGGAATCCGGGATACGGGAGCGTGACCACGTCGATCGCGCGCGGCCGACCATCCATCGTCACCGTGAAGCCGTCCGGCGCATCTCCGATCACGGCCCCAGCCGTGGCCAACTTTTCAAGGGGTAGCGAGACATGCTCTGCACGTGCCCCGCGGATCTCAAGAGATCCCCCCGCCATCACCGCTGCGACAGCGTAAGTGCCAGCGACGATGCGGTCAGGAACAGTCGCGTGCCGTACGGGAGAGAGTTCACGTACTCCCTCCACCGTCAACGTGGACGACCCGATCCCATGAATCCGGGCCCCCATCGACACGAGCATCGTGCAGATATCCACGATCTCCGGCTCGCGCGCGACGTTGTCAATCACAGACCGGCCTTCCGCGAGTACCGCGCTCATGACGAGAGTCTCCGTCGCACCGACACTCGGGAAGTCCAACCAGATCTCCGCGCCGCGAAGGCGCTCCGCCACCGCGATCAGGTAGCCGTGTTCATTGGAAACCTGCGCGCCCAGTCGGCGTAATCCCGCGATGTGCAGGTCGAGGCCGCGGGAGCCGATGTTGTCTCCCCCGGGAAGAGCCACGTCCGCCGCCCCGCAGCGGGCGAGCAACGGTCCGAGTACGCAGATCGACGCGCGCATCCGACGGACGAGGTCGTAGTCGGCTCGGTGATCCGGCCGCTCGGGTACGTCGATCACAAGGGCTGCGCCAGTTCGATCATGGGTGACCGTGCACCCCAACCGCCGGAGTAACTCCGACATGATCCCGACGTCGTCGATATCGGGCACATTCGTCACCGTGGAGGTTCCCGGGGCGAGCAGGGCGGCCGCCATGAGCTTCAGGACGGAGTTCTTGGCTCCGGGGATGTTGACGGCGCCGACGAGACGCTCACCGCCCTCAATGCGGAACCAGTGCACTCGCGCATCGTACGAGCGCGGACCCTCCCTCTGCCCTAGGGTCATCGCATGGTGAATCTGACCCGGATCTACACCCGGACGGGCGACGACGGCACGACGTCACTCGGCGACATGTCTCGCACGGGGAAGAACGATCCTCGGCTCAAGGCCTACGCCGATGTGGACGAGGCCAATTGCGCCATCGGCCTCGTGCTGGCTCAGCCCGGGGGCGATCCGGAGGTGTGGCGGCTGCTCCGCCGGGTTCAAAATGAGCTCTTCGACGTGGGGGCGGACCTCTGTACCCCCGTCGTCGACAACCCGTCCCACGAACCACTCAGGGTCACCTCCGACTACGTCACCCGGATCGAAGAGGAATGCGATCACTACAACGATTCGCTGACCCCGTTGCGATCCTTCATCCTTCCCGGTGGGACGGCGATCGCCGCCCATCTGCACGTTGCACGCACTGTCGTCCGTCGTGCGGAGCGCACCACCTGGGCGGCCCTGGACATGTATCACGGTGGGATGAACCCGCTCACGGCCACATACCTCAACCGACTCAGCGACCTGCTGTTCATCCTCGCTCGTGCGGCAAATGTCGATTCCGGCGGGGACGTGTTGTGGGAACCAGGAGCCACCCGGTAGCCATGGCACCGTTCGTCATCGCCTTCGAGCTGACCCATCCGAGTCAGCTCTTCAAGGCCGATGACATCAGCCCCACATCTCCTCTGTACTCGGAATTCACAGCGCAGCCCGCGATGGACACGGTGCGCGACATGCTCCTGAGGCGCCAACCGCGCGGGACCGCCGATGTGGAACTCGCGGTGACGCTCCCCGCAGATCAGATCAGACCCGGTCTCGAAGAGGCTCTGACCGTTGCCATCCGACGCTGGGTGAGAGTCCAAAACATCATCGACCTGGATTCGACCGAGGCCGGCGGCGCCATCGGGCGCCGACTCCTCCCCCTCGGCATCCTGGCCTTCTTCCTTTTCCAATTCGCCAGCATCCTGATCAAGAACAACGCCGATCCCTCGGACGAATACCTAGTCGACGTGGTCGGTGAGGGGTTGAGCATCACCAGTTGGGTCCTGCTGTGGTTCCCCGTGCAACTGATGACCATGGAGGTGTGGCGATCCGCGGTCAAGCGGAGACGCATGCGCGTCCTCGATCGGATCTCGTTGCGCCTGGTTCCCGCCGAGGAGTAGACCCGCGGGGAGCGGCTCCGAGCTCCGATCAGTCGAGCTGGCCGAGTGCGCGCAGCCGAGCCCGGCCACGCGCAGCGATTCGAGGATCCTCCGACGCTGCGTCCGCCCTAGCACGATCCGCATCGATCTCGGATTCGAACTCGGCAGACTCGGCCAGGATGGTGACCCCGGCTTCGGTCACAGACAGGTAGCCGCCGTCGACGGCTATCCGCAGATCGTCCTCACCCTCCCGTTCGACACGCACCATGGCGTCGTCGACGAGTTGGGCGACGAGCGGAATGTGGTGGGGAAGGATCCCTATCTCCCCCGACGTCGTGCGCGTGAACAGGAACGTGGCCTTACCCGACCAGATCCTGCGCTCGACGGCGACGATGGACACGTCCAATTCAGCCATCCGTGTTCGACCTCCGTACCGACTCCCGCGTCACAGGGTGACGCCGTAGCTGGCAGCCTTCTTCGCCAGGTCGTCCAGTCCGCCGATCAGGAAGAACGCCTGCTCGGGGACGTGGTCGAACTCTCCCTTGCACAACCGGTCGAATGCCTCGATGGTCTCCTTCACGGGAACCGTGGAGCCCGGCTGTCCGGTGAACTGCTCGGCAGCCATCATGTTCTGGCTCAGGAACCGCTCGATGCGGCGCGCACGGTTGACCAGTTGCTTGTCCTCTTCTGACAACTCGTCGATTCCCAGGATGGCAATGATGTCCTGGAGGTCCTTGTAACGCTGCAGGATGCGGATGACCTCCTGGGCGACCCGATAGTGCTCCTCCCCCACGATTGCGGGGTCGAGGATCGTCGAGCTGGAGGCCAGGGGGTCCACCGCCGGGAAGATGCCCTTCGAGAACACCTTGCGGGAGAGCTCCGTTGTGGCATCGAGATGGGCGAAGGTGGTCGCCGGCGCGGGATCCGTGTAGTCGTCCGCGGGCACGTATACGGCCTGCATGGACGTGATCGAGCGACCGCCGACGGACGTGATGCGCTCCTGGAGTTCACCCATCTCGTCGGCCAACGTCGGCTGGTATCCCACGGCCGACGGCATACGACCCAACAGGGTCGACACCTCGGACCCCGCTTGCGTGAAGCGGAAGATGTTGTCGATGAAGAGCAGCACGTCCTGCTTTTGGACGTCGCGGAAGTACTCGGCCATGGTGAGCGCGGACAGTGCCACGCGCATACGCGTGCCCGGGGGTTCGTCCATCTGACCGAACACGAGGGCTGTGTCCTTCAACACGTTCGCATCGGTCAATTCGACCCAGAGGTCGTTCCCCTCACGGGTGCGCTCACCCACACCGGCGAAGACGGAGGTGCCACCGAAGTTCCGCGCAATGCGGTTGATCATCTCCTGGATGAGCACGGTCTTACCCACACCCGCCCCACCGAAGAGGGCGATCTTGCCACCGCGGACGTACGGGGTGAGCAGGTCGACGACCTTCAACCCGGTCTCGAGCATCTCGGTGCGCGGCTCGAGTTCGTCGAACGAGGGTGGGGAGCGGTGGATCGGCCACCGCTGGAAGTCCGCTCCGTAGCCGGGGTCGTCGAGGCACTGACCCAGGGAGTTCCACACGTGGCCCTTGACGCCGTCGCCGACGGGCACGGTGATGGGGCCGCCCGTATCGGTGACTTCGGCACCGCGCACCAGTCCGTCGGTCGGCTGCATCGAGATGGTCCGCACCAAGCTGTCCCCGAGGTGTTGCGCCACTTCGAGTGTGAGCATCTTGGCGAGTGCGCCGTACCCGATCTCGACGTGCAGGGCGTTGAACAGCTCCGGCACCGATCCACGGGGGAACTCGACGTCGACGACCGGGCCCGTGATGCGCACCACGCGCCCAGCCGTGTCATGTGAGCCGCGGGTTGCAGTGGTCTCTTGAGTAGCGGTCATGGTCCTCTTCGCTTCCTTCTACTTGGCAGCATCGGCCAGGGCGTTCGCCCCACCGACGATCTCGCTGATTTCCTGTGTGATTTGCGCCTGGCGTTCCCGGTTGGCCATAAGGGTAAGTACCTTGATCAGGTCGTCGGCGTTGTCGGTCGCCGCCTTCATCGCCCGGCGTCGCGACGCGGACTCCGACGCGGCCGACTCAAGCAAAGCCGAGAAGATCCGGGTGGCGACGTATCGCGGAAGCAGCGACTCGAACAGAGTGTTGGCGTCCGGTTCGAAGGAGAACAAGGTCCGGGGTCCGGAATCACCCTCGACGTACTCGACCTCCATGGGAGCGATGCGCCGCGCCTCCGCGGACTGCGAGAGCATCGATCGAAATTCCGTGAAGACGATGTGCAATTCGTCCACTCCGAGCACGCCGTCCTCGCCTGGATCGTCCCCGACGTCGTCGGCGCCGGACATGAACGCCTCCACCAGAAAGTCGGCGATCTCCAAGGCGTGGTCGTACGTCGGTTTCTCGGAGATACCGATCCAGGATGCGGTGATCGTCCAGTTCCGGAAGCTGAAGTAGCCCAGAGCCTTGCGCCCGATCACGTAGAGGACGGGTGTCTTGCCCTCCTGACGTAGCAGCGCCATCAACTCCTCGGCACGGCGCAAGACGTTTGCGTTGTAAGCACCGCACAACCCTCGATCCGACGACACGACTAACACACCCGCTCGCTTGGGAACCTCACGTGGCACGAGGAGTGGATGATCCAGTGCGGCCTCAGCAGCGAGATCGGACAGCATGCTCGTGATCTCCTGGGAGTAAGGACGCGCCGCCTCGACCCGCGCCTGCGCCTTGGCGATGCGCGAGGTCGCGATCAACTCCTGGGCCTTGGTGATCTTCTTGATCGATTCCGCCGAACGGATTCGACCCCGAAGTTCGCGTAGCGTTGCGGCCATTACTTCTTCTTCGGAGCGGGCTTACGCACTTGGACCGATTCCTTCTCCACGTCGGACTCGCTCAGCGCCTCGACATGCTCCTCGGGAACCACGGAACTCCCGTCGGTCGTGGCGAACCCCTTCTTGAAGTCCGCGACGGCCTCGACGAGTTTGTGCTCGGACTCCTCCGACAACTTCTGGGAAGTGCGGATATCGGCCATGAGCGCTGCATTCGAGACGTTCATGTGCTCGATGAACTCCGACTCGAATCGCGTTACGTCCGCCACCGGGACCGAATCGAGGTGCCCGCGCGTGCCGAGCCAGATCGCAACGACCTGATCCTCCACCGGCATCGGCGCGTACTGGGGTTGCTTGAGCAATTCGACCAACCGGGCACCGCGCTCGAGCTGTGCCTTGGAAACCTCGTCCAGGTCGGATGCGAAGGCCGCGAAGGCCTCGAGCTCGCGGTACTGGGAGAGGTCGAGTCGGAGGGATCCAGCAACCTCCTTCATCGCCTTGATCTGGGCCGCACCACCGACGCGGGAGACTGACACACCCACGTTGATAGCGGGACGCACACCCTGGTTGAACAGGTCCGTCTCCAGGAAGCACTGACCATCGGTGATCGAGATCACGTTGGTGGGGATGTAGGCGGAGATGTCATTGGCTTTCGTCTCGATGATCGGCAGACCGGTCATCGATCCCGCGCCCAACTCGTCAGAGAGCTTCGCGCAGCGCTCGAGCAAGCGGGAGTGCAAGTAGAACACGTCACCGGGGTACGCCTCACGGCCTGGCGGGCGCCGCAGGAGCAACGAGATCGCTCGGTAGGCCTCTGCGTGCTTGGTCAAGTCGTCGAAGACGATGAGTACGTGCTTGCCCTGGTACATCCAGTGCTGTCCGATCGCCGACCCGGTGTAGGGGGCGAGGTACTTGAAGCCAGCTGGGTCGGAGGCGGGAGCTGCCACGATGGTCGTGTACTCCATCGCGCCACCTTCCTCCAGCGCCCTCCGCACGCTGGCGATGGTCGTGCCCTTCTGCCCGACGGCCACGTAGACGCAGCGCACCTGCTTCGTCGGGTCGCCGGTCTCCCAGTTCTGGCGCTGGTTGAGGATGGTGTCGACGCAGACGGCCGTCTTGCCCGTCTTGCGGTCGCCGATGATCAACTGGCGCTGCCCACGCCCGATGGGGGTCATCGCGTCAACGGCCTTGATACCCGTCTGTAGGGGTTCGTGCACGCTTTGGCGCTGCACCACAGAAGGCGCCTGAAGCTCAAGGGGACGACGGGTCTCGCCGACGATCTCCCCCCGCCCGTCGATGGGCTCGCCCAGCGGATTCACGACGCGGCCGAGGAAGCCGTCGCCCACGGGCACGGAAAGGACCTCGCCCGTGCGCTTGACGGGCTGTCCCTCTTCGATCTTCTCGAAGTCGCCCAGGATGACCGCGCCAATGCTGTGCTCGTCGAGGTTGAGCGCCATTCCCATGACACCCTCGGGAAACTCCAGGAGTTCCTGCGCCATGACCGAGGGGAGTCCTTCCACATGCGCGATGCCGTCGCCCGCGTCAATGACGGTGCCGACTTCCTCGCGCCCAGTTCCGATTTCGAGACTGGAGACGTAGTTTTCTATCGCGCCTTGGATGTCCTGCGCGGAGATGGTCAACTCTGCCATGGCGATATGTCTTCCTCTTTGTCCTGGTAGTGGGCTAGTCGGGCAATCTCGTCGCGGCAGCAGCTAGCCGTGACGACAAGGTTCCATCGATGACCTCATCCCCGACTGCGACCGACAGCCCGCCGAGCAGCCTAGGCTCGACTGTGAGGTCGATGGAGACGGGGTTGCGGTAGATGCGGGCGAGCACGGCCGTGAGCCTCGTGCGCTGTGCTTCGATCAACGGCGCAGCCGCACTGACCTGGGCGACGATCTCGCCGCGGCGGGAGACAGCGAGTTGAGCGAGTTCGCGCACCGCGTCGTCAGCGCGCTCGCCGTGCAACAACTCCACCGTCTGCGCCAATAGGTCCGACGTCGTGGGGAGCACCGAGCCGCCCGCGACGGACCGAACCAGTTCGACCCGGCCGGACGCCGGAGATTGGAAGTCGCCGAGTAGGGCGACTAATCGCGGTTCGGAGTCGAGCACTCGGCCGAATCGGAACAGTTGCTCGGCCACCGCATCCGCTTCGCCCTCGCGCTCGGCGCGAGCCAGGAGTCCGAGACGAGCGATGTATTGGATGCTGGCGATGACATCCTGGGATGCAGACCAGCGCGCTTCGACGGCTGTGGCCAGCAGGGCCATGGAGTGAGCGGAAACCTTGCCGCCCAGCAGGCGCTCCAACATCGCCTTCTTGGCGGCAGGATCACCGCCGGCTTCAGTCAGGTGGCGAGCGAGGAGCGGCTCGCGTTGGAGGAGCGTGGCAACCGCGGTCATTTCCTCTGCGATGAGGGAGAGGTCCGCCACGGCCAAGGCCGAGGCCAACCGGTCGAACTGCGCAACCAGAAGCGCCCGAGCATCGCGACTCGCCGGACGGAGGTCCGTGGGCGTCACGTCCACGGACACGGATATTGAGGACATCGCTTCGAGTTCGTCAATGAATCGGTCAACCGTTGCGGACTGCTCGGAAGGGTCGGCCACCCGGGCTTTCACGATCTCGGTAGCGCGCTCCACCGCCTCATTTCCCAGCTCCGAACGAAGTTCCCGGATCAATTGTGCGCGCAGAAGTTGCATCTGCTGCGTCCCGTAGACCTTTATCCGCTCGGACTCGACACCGCCCTGGACGCGCAACTGTTCCGCGATGCGCACGGCGTCAGACGCAGCCTCCTCAACGATGTTCTGCGCCTCCGTCCTGCCTTCGGCCACGCGCTGGGCGTGGAATCGATCCGCATCGGCGAGACGTTGGGCGGCCTTGGCGCTCTCCTCTAGTTGCAGACGCACGGTCTCTTGGCGCTCCTTCATCAGTTTCCGAATCGGAGGCACGGCGTACTTGACGATGATGAAGATGATCACGGCGAAGCCGACAAGCTGCGCTAGGAATGTCCCCATCTGGAATCCACTATTCCCGCGGTGTCGATCGTGACGGCTGGTCAGAACCGGCCCCGAGGATCCGATCGGCGAGAGTCTGCGACAGCGTCTCGACGGATGCGTTGAGGCTGGGGGCCAGCGATTGCCCCTCAGCCTTCAGGGTGTCACTCGCCTGCTTCAACCTGTCGGCCACCTCGTCATTCGCCTCAGATCGCATCTCGTCCACGACCTGGCGACCATCGGATCGGGCTTGGTCGCGCAACTTGCCGGCCTCCGACCTGGCTGACGCCAACTCCCCGCGATACTCAGAATCCGCGGCGGCATCCTGATCCGCAGCCTGGCGGTTGTCCTGGGCCGTTTGAGCAAGAAGACGCTCACGTTCCTCGAGGACCTTCTGAACCGGCTTCACCACGAACTTGCCGATGACGCCGAACACGACCAAAAAGATCGCAAGGATGAAGAAGAAGGTGCCGTTGGGAATGAGGAAGTTCGAGGTCTCCCCCTCGGCCTCAGCGGCCCACACGACACCAGCGACTGCCACGCCCATCACGGATCAGGACGCTCCTGGTGTGGCGAACACGAACAACGCCATGAACGCCAGGTTAATGAAGTACGCCGCCTCCACCAAGCCGACCGTGATGAAGAACGGGGTGAACAAACGGCCCTGTGCCTCCGGCTGGCGAGCGATTCCCGAGATCAGTGCGTTACCGGCGATACCGTCGCCGATTCCCGCTCCGATCGCACCTCCACCGAGAATGAGGCCGCCGCCGATCAGTGCACCGGCGACGATTGTTGGGTCTGCCATTGCCTTTCCTCCTTGTTTCCGTGTCGGACTTCTATGAGCGTGATGCGATCTCGGGGTGACTAGACAGCCTACGCGCACTAATGGTGCTCATCCGCGTCCTCCGTCGCCTGACTGAAATACAGGATGGTCAGTAGCGCGAATATGAAGGCCTGGATCAAGCCCACGAAGAGATCGAATGTCTTCCAGATCGCATTGGGCGCCCACATGATGTACGTGGGCAGGAGGGCGATCAGCCCGACCATGATCACCCCGGCGAAGATGTTGCCGAAGAGTCGCAGGGACAGCGAAATCGGCTTGGCGATCTCCTCGACGATGTTGATCGGTGCGAGGAATGCAACGTGCCCCTTGGCGACCTTGATGGGGTACCCCACGATGCCACGCTTGCGGAAGCCGGCCGCGTGGTAGCAGACGAAGACGAAGAGGGCGAGGGCGAGAACGAAGTTGATGTCCGAGGCCGGGGGCTTGAGCAGCTCCATGGTCCGGCCATCCGACGCGGTGTACTGCAGGGGAAGTACGGAGATCCAGTTCGCGACGAGGATGAAGACGAAGAGGGTCACCGCGAGAGGCAGCACGAAAGGCGCCAGTGTGAGGCCCATCGACGATTGGATTTGGCTGCGCATCTGCACCGTGATGGCCTCCCAGAACAGCTGGACGCCGCTCGGAACACCGGTGGAGGTCACCTTCGCGCGAAGAATGAAGGCCAAGATCAGCGTGACCGCGGCCGCCAGGAGGGTGGCGTAGATGGTGTCCGTATTCACGGTCATGCCCAACCACGTCGCAGTGGTGTGGTGACCTACGTCGATCGCGCTGACCGGGATCGCGTCTTGGATCATCGTGCTACTCCGCTACCGCCGGCCCGGAACTTGCGTCCTGGGGCGAGGCCTCACCCTTGCGCAACTTCATCCACACGGGCACGACGGTGCTCAAGACGAGGACCACTTGGAACAGCGCCAGCCCGAAGAGCACACCGAACCCATAGGGACGGAACACGAATGCGATCACAAGCGCGATCACGGTGATGATGAGAAGTCGCGAGGCCGAGTTCAGCGCCATTCGACTCTTCATGGGGTGCTCCGTCGCCGTGATGGACGTGACCGACCACCTCACGAGCAGGGCATTCGCCAAGCCCAGGGTCAACCCGATGCCGAGATACACCCCGAACATCGTGGCACCGGCGAGGTAGGCCAGCACCACTGCGACGGCGAAGAGGGCCGCGACGACGACGGTCAGGCGAAGGGGGCGGAACACCACCGATGGCAGGACGAAAGGCGCCTCCTGCATCGGCGTCGCCATCGGGCCTCCCATGATGAAAACGGCCGGCGATGAGTCGCGCTGGCCGATTTGGGAACGCTACCACGCACGTGTACGCCTGCAGCCCGAGGGCCGACCCCTTCCGGAGCAGTGGATGTGCCCCCGACACCGCCGCAACGGGCGTCGACGATCACTCCTACGAAGTCATCCCGAACGACGTCGGGGCAACTCGACCACACGCGCGTCCGCCGAAGTTCCCGGGCGTCGCACGACTATCACCAGCACCACGACACCGGCCACGAAGCCGGCGAGGGCGTAACCGAGTGGAACGAAGGCAGCGGCCACCGCCGCACCCGCCACCAGCGCGGTCCAGGCGTACATGATCAACACGGCCCGACGCTGCGAGTGGCCCATCTCCATCAGGCGGTGATGCAGGTGCTGCTTATCCGGCGCGAAGGGATTCCGGCCGGCCCGCGTACGCCGGACGACGGCCAGGCCCAGGTCGACGAGCGGCACCGCCATCACCGCGATGGGCAGGAGGATCGGGAGCAGGGTGGGGAGGAGGGCTCCGCCCGCAACGGAGCTCGGGTCGATCTGCCCGGAGAGTGTGATCGTGCTCGCCGCCAGCAATAGCCCCAGCATCATCGACCCGGTATCACCCATGAAGAGTCGGGCTGGGAAGACGTTGTGCGGGAGGAATCCCACGCACATCCCGACCAGGAGCACGCTGACCAGGGTGGCGAGGGTGGCCCGCTCCAATCCCTGCTCGACGCTCAACAGGTAGGCGTAGGCGAAGAAGGCGCCTGCGGCGACCGCGACGATCCCGGCGGCCAAGCCGTCGAGGCCGTCGATGAAATTGATCGCGTTGATGCTGATCAAGACGATGAGCACGGTGAACAGGACGCTTGTGATCGGATCGAGAACGAAGGTGCCCCCGATGGGCAGCCAGATGATGGCGATGCCCTGGAAAGCCATGAGACCCGCGGCAAGCACCTGACCGGCCAGTTTGGTCGGCGCGTCCAGACCCCACTTGTCGTCCACGATTCCGAGCGCGACGATCACAGCCACCCCGGAAAGAAGCGCCAGTGGAGTGGATCCACCCTCAAACACCGAGCCCATCATCGGCAACTTGCTGGCCAGGAGGAGACCGGCCAGCAGGCCCGCGAGCATCGCCAAGCCCCCAAGGCGCGGTGTGGGCTCGGCGTGGACGTCGCGGTCGCGCACCGGGGCGATGAATCCGCCGGCGATCGCAATCCGACGAGCCAGCGGCATGGTCAGGTAGGTCACCGCGGCGGCCGCGAGCAGGCAGAGGATGTACTCGCGCACCGCCACCTCCCTCGGGCTCCCCGAGGGCGGGGAAGCTCACCTGTCGGGATCTATCGTCCCTTACGGCCGGGGATAGGCCGGGAATTGGGCCACCAGTGCAGCCACCTCGCTGGCGATCCCCGGTTCGGGGTCCTTCACCGCGCGGGCGATGAGGTCGGCCACGGAGTCCATCTGATCCGGCCCCATACCCTGGGTGGTGACCGTGGGCGTGCCCACCCTCACCCCAGAAGCGACTGCCGGTGGCGCCGGGTCGTATGGGATCGCGTTCTTGTTCAGGGTGATCCCCACCGAGTCGCACCGCTGCTCGGCCTCCGCGCCCGTGACGTCCACACCACGCAGGTCAATCAACGCGAGATGGGTGTCGGTGCCGCCGCTCGTGGGGCGCATCCCGCGCTCTGCCAGTCCTGCAGCGAGCGCCTGTGCGTTGACGATCACGTCTTTCGCATACTTCTGATATTCGGGGGTGGACGCCTCACGGAGGGCGACCGCCTTCGCGGCAACCGCGTGCATGAGCGGGCCGCCCTGCATCATCGGGAACACCGCCTTGTCGACAGCCGCGGCGTGCTGGGCCTTACACAGCATCATCCCCCCGCGCGGTCCACGGAGGACCTTGTGCGTCGTGAAACAGACGAGGTCGGCGTACGGGACAGGACTCGGAATCGCCTTTCCGGCGACCAGCCCGATGAAGTGCGCGGCATCGACCATGAGGATGGCCCCCACTTCGTCCGCGATCGCCCGGAAGGCCGCGAAGTCGATCAGGCGCGGATACGCAGTCGCGCCGGCGATGATCATGCGAGGTCGATGCGTGAGGGCGAGGGCGCGCACCTCGTCGTAGTCGATGAGTTCGGTGTCCTGCCGAACGCCGTAGGAGACGACGTTGAACCACTTGCCAGAGAAGTTGACCTTGGAACCGTGGGTGAGGTGACCTCCGTGGGGGAGGCTCATCGCCAGGACGGTGTCACCCGGGGAGAGGAACGCGCCGTACGCCGCGAGGTTGGCGCTGGCCCCGCTGTGCGGTTGGAGATTCGCGTGCTCGGCCCCGAAGAGTTCCTTGGCCCGCGCGATGCCGATCTCCTCCGCGTCATCGACGACCGCACACCCTCCGTAGTAGCGACGTCCCGGATAACCCTCCGCGTACTTGTTGCTGAGCGTGGACCCGAGTGCAGCGAGGACCGCAGGAGATGTGAGGTTCTCACTCGCGATGAGTTGGAGTCCCCCGCGCACGCGTTCGAGTTCGGCGATGATCACGGAGGCGATTTCGGGATCCTCCGCCTGGAGGGCGTCGAAGTCGGGTCCCCAGAATGGCGTCGTGGGCATCGGTGGCCTCCGCGTATGTGGTGGAAACACCACTGTAGTGAGCGCGTCAGGCGGTCGCAGCGAGCGCCGCGCGAATGCGCTCCTCGCTGATCGCACCGTGTCGCAGGACCTCGGCCGCATCACCGCGCACATCGACGATGGTGCTCGGCAGGTCCGGGTCTTCGTCGTCGGACCAACGGGCATCGAGCGTCCCGGCATCGAGAGCCATCGCGGCATCGGGGTGGACGTGCATCGCCTGCTCGCAGGTTCGCACAGGGTCGCCCTGATCGGTGATCCCACTCGCGGCCGTGGGGCCAGATTCCGACACCACGGCGAGGGCGATGGGGTGCGCCGGCACCCGCACCGCAACCGGACTCCCACACGGGTGGTCCCAAGCGAGGGTCGGCTGCGGCTCGAGCAGGAGCGTCACCATTCCGGGCCAGAACGTGGCCATGAGCGTGCGTGCGCTCACGGGAACATCCGCCGCGATCCCCGGCACAGTTCCCGGACGTGGGATGAGGAGTCCGAGCGGGGTCGCGTCGCGTTGCCCCTTCGCGGCGCGCAACGCCCGCGTCCCGCGGGATGAGAAGGGGTCCGTGGCCAGGACGTAGGTGTTCTCGGTCGGGAGGATCACCAGGTCTCCCCGTCGAAGCGCAGCGATCGCCGCGGTCACCGCCCGGGGGCGCTCGCGACCATCGGTGCAATCGATGCGGACCGTCATGTGCGGGTCGCCACCGTGAAGCGGGGTCGACCATTGAAGTCGGTGCGATCGACGACGTCGCGGAAAAGGGGCCGACCGTCGACATCGCGGGAGTCTGCGACCACCCCGGGCACACCCCCCCGCGAACCGGCGGGTCCCTGGACGTCTGCGTGCTCGATGACGAGTCGTCCACCTGATCGGAGCAGATCACCCGCGGTCGTCAGGATCCCGCGGACGAGGTCCATTCCGTCCTCGCCCCCGTACAGGGCGATGCGCGGCTCGTGGTCGCGCACCTCCGGCTCCCCCGGCACCATCCCGAGTGGGATGTACGGCGGATTACACGCTACGACGACGCAGAGTCCCCGAAGTGGGGACAGTTCATCCTGGGATACCGACACCGCGTCCGCATGCACGACATCGAGGCGGCTCCCCGCCGCTTCGATCAGTGATTGGTGCGCGGTGACATTCGCACGCATCCAGCCGACCGCGCCATCATCGAGTTCCACGGCGGTCACACTGCTTCCCGGCACCTCGGTGGCCAGAGACAGTGCGATAACGCCCGAACCAGCACACAGGTCGACCGCGATGCGTTGATCGTCCGGGGCCTCGCCCAGCGCGCGGATCGCCGCCTCCGCCACGAGCTCGGTCTCCGGGCGAGGAATGAACACTCCCGGTCCCACGCTGACGACGAGCCTCCTGAAGGGAGCTGTCCCCGTGATGTGTTGCAGGGGAACGCGATTGAGTCGCTGGGTGATCAGCTGTTCGACGCGCACGCGCTGATCGGGATCGAGTCGGTCGTGCAAGAAGAGGCGCGTTCGAGTCGTCCCGAGTGCGAACGCCACGAGTTCGCTTGCATCCACGGATGGCGACGGCACCCCTGCACGTTCTAGGCGACGTTCCGCATCAACCAGGACGTCGCGCACCGTGGCGCGACCACCCGTGGTGAAGTCGGTCATGCGGAGGTCTCCGCGAGCCGGCTCTCCTGGTCGGCAGAGACACACGCATCGATGACGGCGTCGAGGTCGCCGTCCAAAACCTGGTCGAGGTTGTGGGCCTTGAAGCCCACACGGTGATCGTTGAGCCGATTCTCCGGGAAGTTGTAGGTACGGATGCGCTCACTGCGATCCACCGTCCGAACCTGCGACTTGCGCGCGTCGGACGCCTCCTGCGCCGCGGCCTCCTCGGCGAGGGCGAGTAGTCGCGCTCGCAGGATGCGCAGCGCAGACTCCTTGTTTTGCAACTGACTCTTCTCGTTCTGGCATGACACCACGACGCCCGTGGGCAGGTGCGTGATCCGAACCGCGGAGTCCGTCGTATTGACGCTCTGACCGCCCGGGCCGGAGGATCGGTAAACGTCGATGCGCAGGTCGTTGGGATCGATGGTGACGTCGACATCCTCAGCCTCGGGCATCACGAGCACTCCAGCCGCCGACGTGTGGATGCGACCCTGAGACTCGGTGACCGGCACCCGCTGGACCCGGTGCACGCCACCCTCGAACTTCAACCGCGCGTACGGCGCATCCCCGGGCTCGGGAACTCCGCGTGCCTTCACGGCAACCGAGATGTCCTTGTAACCGCCGAGGTCGGACTCGACGGCGTCGATGATCTCCGTACTCCACCCGCGACGCTCCGCGTATCGGAGATACATGCGCACCAAATCGCCGGCAAACAGCGCCGATTCCTCACCACCCTCCCCCGCCTTGACCTCGAGGATGACGTCTTTGTCTTCCAGGGGATCACGGGGCAACAGGAGCGTCCGCAAGCGCTCGGCAGCATCCTCCACCCGGATCGATAGCGTGTCGGCCTCTGCGCCGAACACCGGATCGTCTTCCGCGAGCTCCCGGGCAGCGGTTTCGTCGTCGGCCAGGGTGCGCCAGTGCCGATACGCCTCGATAACGGGACGCAGTTGCGCGTAACGACGGCCGAGGCTCCGAGCTCGGCCCTGATCCGCGTGGACGCTGGGGTCGGCGAGGGCGCGCTCGAGGTCGGTGAACTCCGCTTCGAGTTCCACGCAGTTGTCGAACATGCTCACTCCCTCGGTCGACCGATTAGACGAGTCAGGCGCCGGTCGGGGATCTGCCGCGTGACGGGGGAGACGCGCGGCAGATCCCGGGCCGGCGCCCGGGAACTCATCTACTTGTCGCCTGCGCCGCCCTTGCCGTAGCGCTTGTCGAACTTGGCGACACGACCACCTGTGTCGAGGATCTTCTGCTTGCCCGTATAGAACGGGTGGCACTGCGAACAGACGTCGGCGTGGATCACGCCGCTCTTCGCGGTGCTCCGCGTGGTGAAGGTGCTGCCGCAGGTGCAGGTCACCGTCGTCTCCACGTACTCCGGATGGATGTCGGCCTTCACGGTTTCTCCTCAATCGGGTCCGGGTCGGGGACCTGGTGGCCACCGTGAACCGGACGCATAAGTATGACACCCGCCGTCGGCGGGGGCTCCTCTCCCCTAGTCGTCGGACGACCCGGGAGCGGACGGGGTCGTCTTCTGGACTTGGAGCAGGAAGTCGTAGTTGTTCTCCGTCTCGCGGAGCTTGGTGAGGAGGAGTTCGATCGACTGCTGCTGATCAAGGGCGTGCAGCACCCGGCGCAGCTTCCAGACGATCTTCAACTCCTCGGCGGACATGAGGAGTTCCTCCTTACGGGTGCCGGAGGCATCGACGTCGACGGCAGGGAATATGCGCTTGTCGGCCAGACGTCGATCCAACTTCAACTCCATGTTGCCGGTGCCCTTGAACTCCTCGAAGATCACTTCGTCCATGCGCGAGCCGGTCTCGACGAGCGCCGTGGCGAGGATGGTCAGCGAGCCGCCATTCTCGATATTGCGGGCGGCACCGAAGAACTTCTTGGGCGGATACAGCGCTGTGGAGTCGACACCGCCGGACAGGATGCGTCCCGACGCGGGGGCCGCCAGGTTGTAGGCACGTCCCAGGCGCGTCATCGAGTCGAGCAGGACGACGACGTCGTGACCCAACTCCACGAGTCGCTTGGCGCGCTCGATGGAGAGTTCCGCGATGATCGTGTGATCCTCCGCCGGACGATCGAACGTCGAGGCGATGACCTCACCCTTGACCGATCGCTGCATATCGGTGACTTCCTCCGGGCGCTCGTCGACGAGCACCACCATGAGGTGGACTTCCGGGTTGTTCTCGGTGATCGCGTTGGCTATCGCCTGGAGCACCATGGTCTTGCCCGCCTTGGGCGGGGAGACGATGAGGCCGCGCTGACCCTTGCCGATTGGAGCCACGAGGTCGATCACCCGCGTGGTCACGTTGTTGGGACTGGTCTCCAAGCGCAGCCGATCCTGCGGGTAGAGCGGAGTGAGCTTGGAGAACTCGGGGCGTGAGCGCGCCGACTCCACATCGCTCCCGTTGACCGACTCGATGCGCACCAACGGGTTGAACTTCTCTCGGCGCTCACCATCACGCGGTTGACGCACCTGCCCGGTGATCGCGTCGCCCTTGCGAAGTCCGTGTTTGCGCACCAGGGCCAACGAGACGTAGACGTCGTTCGGCCCGGGGAGGTAACCGCTCGTACGGACGAAGGCGTAGTTGTCCATGATGTCGAGGATGCCCGCGACGGGCAGCAGCACGTCATCCTCGCTGACCTCGGGCTCTGACTCCTGGAAGCCTCCACCTCCGCCGCGGCGATCTCGCCGGTCCCGGAAGCGATCGCGCCCACGGCGCCGTCCGCGACGGCCACCGTCGAAATCGTCGCCACGGTCATCGCCGCCGTTGCGGGGTCCGCGGTCGTCGCGCTGATCGTTACGGCGATCATCGCGCCGATCATCGCGCCGGTCATCCCGCTGGTCGTTACGCCGGTCGTCCCGACGTTCCTCACGGCGCCCCTCGGTGCGGTCATCCCGCCTCTCGTCCGAACGCTCCTCGCGTGGCGCGTCGCCCTGCTCGGCGGGGCCGGCGTCGCGGCGGGCTGCACGGCGCGGGCTGCCCGCTGCCTTCTGTCGGTCCTGGATCGCGGTGATCAACTCACCCTTGCGCATGGCACTCGACCCGGCGATTCCCAGTTGCTGGGCCAATTGCTTGAGTTCGGGGAGCAGCATGCTGGAGAGGCCATTGGACGTGCTGGCGCTCGTTGCTGTTTCTGTCACGTGGTGTCCTAACGGGAATCCTGAAATGGAACTTCGGTCACGAAGCAGTGGCGATCAGATGTCCTACGGGGAATTCGGATCGTTGGGAAGCCGGACCAATGCCAGCTGCCGAAGTGATGTCAGCCTAACACGTGCCCCCGCTGATCCCGCTAGGGGTGGAGGGGAACGATCGTGGCGCCACGTGGGGATATCGGAACCGACACAACCTCCCATCCTGCGGGAGCGAGTGCGGATACCGCATCGACGCTATGCGCGGCCTCATGACCGAGCACCATGACGGACGGTCCGGCGCCGGAGACGAGTGCCGGGAATCCACGTCCGCGCAACGCATCGACGAGATCCATCGACTCTGGGTAGATGCCGGACCGAGCACGTTGATGGAGTGCGTCCTCAGTGGCATCAAGGAGGAGATCAGGTCGTTCGCGCAGTGCGTGGGCCATCAGCCCTGCCCGGGAGAGGTTGAAGATCACGTCGTCTAGAGCCACCTGTGCGGGAAGGGCCTTCCGCGCAGTGGTGGTCGCCATGCGATGTGGCGGGATCGCAACGATCGGTCGAATGCCGGGATGGACGGGCATCTGTACGGCATGCGCACCACCGTCGCGGATCCACCCGACCGTGAATCCTCCGAGGAGCGCGGCCGAGAGGTTGTCCGGGTGTGATTCGAGCGGAAGCGCGAGAGTGAGCAGGTCTTCGTCACTGAATCGTTCGACTCCCCCGTCGATGAGGGCTCGGGCGAGGGCGAGGCCGCCCATGATCGCGGCGGCCGAGGATCCGAGGCCGCGGCGGTGTGGGATGGAATTCCGACACCGCAGCACGAATCCGGACGGGTGTGCGCCGACGTGGTCGAACAGCAGTCGCATGGCGCGCACGACGAGATGGGATTCGTCGCGTGGGACATCATCCGCACCCTCGCCGGCGACTTCGACCAGGACGCCGTCATCCTCGGAGACCATCGCGACCAACTCGTCGAAGAACGCGAGGGCCATGCCCAAACAATCGAAGCCCGGACCGAGGTTGGCGCTGCTCGCCGGAACCACGATCCGCACGGGCTCGCGGGTGAAGGTCACCGTCATGACAACCCCAACGCCTGGGCTGCGGCCTCCGCGCGCGGTGCGACAACGATGGGGTCAGGTGCGCCGTCGAGGGCCCACTGCGGATCCTTCAGCCCATGGCCGGTGAGCGTGCACACGATTCGTTGACCCCGGTCGAGACGCCCGGTCTCCTTCATCAGCAGCAGGCCCGCCACGCTCGCCGCACTCGAGGGCTCGCAGAACACCCCCTCCCGCTCTGCGAGTAGGCGGTACGCAGCCAGGATCTGCTCGTCGGTGACCATGTCGATGAGACCCCCCGACTCATCGCGTGCGGCGATCGCCTGATCCCAGGAAGCGGGATTGCCGATGCGGATGGCGGTGGCGATCGTCTCGGGATGCGCCACCGGTTCGCCATGCACCAAGGGCGCAGCTCCCGCGGCCTGGAATCCCCACATGCGCGGCAGAACCGAGATGCCGTCCGCGTGGTACTCGCGGTACCCGCGCCAGTACGCCGTGACGTTTCCGGCATTACCTACGGGGAGACAGTGGATGTCCGGCGCGAATCCGAGAAGATCAACGACTTCGAATGCTGCAGTCTTTTGGCCTTCGATCCGAACCGGATTCACGCTGTTAACCAGCTCGATCGGATAGGACTCTGAGAGTTCCCGGGCCACGACGAGGCACTGATCGAAATTCCCTTCGATCTGCAGGATCTTGGCACCGTGGATGATCGCTTGCGCCAACTTGCCCATGGCGATCTTGCCCTGTGGGATCAGCACACCACTCACCATGGAGGCTTTCGCCGCGTACGCCGCGGCACTTGCTGACGTGTTCCCGGTCGATGCGCAGATGACGGCCTTGGCCCCCGCCTCCGCCGCCTTGCTGATCGCCATCGTCATTCCCCGGTCCTTGAAGGATCCGGTGGGATTCGCGCCCTCGAACTTCAGCCACACCTCGCACCCGGTGAGTTCGCTGACTGTGCATGCATAGACGAGAGGCGTTCCGCCCTCCCGCAAGGTCACCACGGGGGTCGCCGGACCCACGGGCAGACGCTCGCGGTACTCCTCGATCACCCCGCGCCACTGCTGGGCCATCAGTCGCCCGCCTCGCCCTCGACGCGCATGACGCCGACAACACGCTTGACGGTGTCGAGCTCCCGAAGTGACTGCACTGTCGCCTGTAGGGCGGCATCGCTGGCGCGGTGGGTGCGGACGATGAGTCCTGCTTCCGCACCGTGGCCGTCCTGGCGGACGACCTGGATGCTGACCCCGTGCTCCGCGAAGGCGTTCGCGATCGATGCGAGGACACCGGGGCGGTCAGCGACATCGAGGTTCACGTAGTAGCGGGTATGTGCCGACCCGATGTCGAGGATGGGCAGATTGAGATACGTGCTCTCCCCCGGTCCGAGTCCACCTGCGCGCCGATTGCGCGCAGCCGCAACGACATCCCCGAGTACGGCGCTCGCGGTCGGATTGCCACCGGCACCGCGTCCGTAGAACATCATTTCCCCGGCGGCTTCCGCTTCGACGAAGACGGCATTGAACGCCCCTCGAACACTTGCCAAGGGGTGGTCACGCGGGATCATCGCCGGATGCACGCGCACGACGATTCCCTCGCCAACGCGCTCAGCGACCGCCACCAACTTGATGACGAAGCCCATAGCGCGGGCAGCACGCATGTCCTCCGCGGTGACGTCCGTGATCCCCTCCACGTGCACGTCGTCGATCGTCACGCGCGTATGGAACGCAAGCTCCGCAAGGATCGCGGCCTTGGCCGCCGCATCATGACCTCCGACATCGAGGGTGGGATCCGCTTCGAGGTACCCCAGAGCCTCCGCCTCGGCGAAGACGTCGTCGTAGTCGGCGCCGGCTTCGTCCATCTTCGTCAGCATGAAGTTCGTCGTGCCATTGACTATGCCCATCACGGAAAGGACTCGGTCTCCGGCAAGGGATTCACGCAGCGGCCTGAGCAGGGGGATGGCCCCCGCCACTGACGCCTCGAAATAGAGGTCGACGCCGTGCTCGGCCGCCGCCCGATACAGCGATGCTCCGTCCTCGGCGAGCAACGCCTTGTTCGCTGTCACCACGCTCGAGCCCGCAGCCATCGCCGCGAGGATCGCCGTCCGCGCCGGTTCGATCCCGCCCATCACCTCGACGACAACGTCTGCACCGGATGCCGCGAGCCCGAGCACGTCGTCGGTCAGGAGCGAGGGGTCGAGTCCCGGACGTGCGCGTCCTGCGTCGCGGACCGCCACCCCGGTCAGGTGGACGGGCGCGCCTATCCGCTGCGCGAAGTCCTCGGAGTTCTCGGCCAAGAGGGAGGCAACGGACGACCCCACCGTGCCTGCACCCAGGAGTGCGACGGTGATGGGACGGTTCTCAGCCACGGTGGCCACTCCTCACCCGAATCGGGCATAGCCTCTCAGGTTCGAGGCCCGTCTCCGTCACGCACCCGGGTCCAGACGCATCAGATCGTCAAGGGTCTCGCGCCGCAGCACGACCTGCATACGCCCGTCGGATACCGCCACCACCGCGGGGCGAGGGAGGTAGTTGTAGTTGGACGCCATCGCCCGGCAATAGGCGCCGGTTGCGGCGACCGCGAGGAGGTCTCCGGGGGCGAGATCCGCCGGCAGCATCGCATCGCGGACCACGATGTCGCCGGATTCGCAGTGCTTGCCCACCACCCGGCAGGGGATATCGGGGGCCTCGGATATTCGAGAGGCCAGCGTGACGGTGTACTCCGCGTCGTAGAGGGCGGTCCTGATGTTGTCGCTCATCCCCCCGTCGACCGACACGTACCAGCGCGTCTCGTCTCCCTCGAGGCGTACGGGTTTGACGGTCCCGACCTCGTAGACCGTGACTCCTGCGGGACCGATGATGGCGCGCCCGGGTTCGAATGCAAGTGCTGGGCGCGGGATTCCCGCCTGCTGACATTGGGCCTCGACGATCGCTCCGATCTCCCGTGCCATGTCCGCGACATCAAGGGGGTCGTCCTCATCGAGGTACGCAATACCCATCCCACCGCCCAGGTTGAGTTCCTCAATTTCGATGCCCTGCTGATCCCATAGGCGCTGGGCCACCGCGACGATGCGTGCTGCTGCAACTTCGAACCCGGATGCGTCGAAAATCTGGGAACCGATGTGCGAGTGCAGACCGACGAGAGTGAGAGACGGAAGAGCGCTGATCCGCCGGACAGCTTCATCGACGTCATGCGTGGCGGATAGGCCAAACTTCTGATCCTCGTGCGCCGTGGCGATGTATTCGTGCGTGTGCGCCTCGACGCCTACGGTGACGCGCACCAGCACAGGTTGCACGATGTTGGCGCGTGCAGCAGCATCCGCGATTCGAGCGATCTCCTCAAAGGAGTCGACCACGATGCGACCCACGCCGTAGCGGATGGCCTGCTCGATCTCCTCCATCGACTTGTTGTTGCCATGCATCACGATCGCCTCGCCGGGAATGCCTGCTCGCTGGACGACGGCGAGTTCCCCTCCACTGGCGACGTCGATACCCAAACCCTCGTCATGCACCCAGCGGGCGATCGTCGTGGCCAGGAAGGCCTTGGCGGCGTAGTAGACCCGGCTGGCCCCCGCCGCGGTGTAGGCACCGCGGAATTCCCGGGCTCGCGTCCGCACGTCGGTCTCGTCAATCAGGAATACCGGGCTCTGGTATTCGGCGACGGCATCACGCACGTCCACGCCGCCAATAACGAGACTCCCGTCGGCATTGCGACGCGCACCCTGGGGCCACATCGGGCCGAGTTCCGCCGCAGACACGGGCTCAGGCTAGTGGCGCCTACATACGCTCCGGTGCACTCACACCGAGCATGCCGAGGCCGTTCGCGAAAGTCTGAAGGGCGGCAGCACACAGCCACAGTCGCGCGATGTGGATCGGCTCGAGGTTCTCGTCGGAGCGCGGTAGCACCCGGCATGCGTCATAGAACCGGTGGTAGCTCGTCGCGAGCGTCTCCAGGTAGCGCGCGATGCGGTGGGGTTCTCGCAACTCGGCTGCGCTGGCGACGATCCCCGGGAACTCCGCGATCAGTCCGAGCAGGTCGTTCTCCTTCTCATGTGCGAGGAGACCCGGATCGAAATGTGCATTGCGCCAGTCGATCCCCAGCTCCTGCGCATTACGGAGGACGGACGCGATACGCGCATGCGCGTACTGGACGTAGAAGACCGGATTGTCATTCGTTTGAGCGGTGATGACGTCGAGATCCATTGTCAGTGGTGAGTCCACGGGGTAACGAGTCAGGGTGTAGCGGGCGGCATCGACACCGACCTCTTCGACAAGGTCCTCGAGGGTGACGATCGTGCCGGCACGCTTGGAGAGGCGCACCTCCTCGCCTCCTCGAGTGATCTTCACCAACTGGCCGATGAGCACCTCCACGTGGGTGTCCATGTCGTCGCCTGCGCACGCAGCCACGGCACGCAGTCGGTTGACGTAGCCGTGGTGGTCGGCACCGAGGAGATAGATGGCCAGGTCGAATCCCCGGGCCCGCTTGTCGACGTAGTAGGCGGTGTCGGAGGCGAAGTAGGTGTACTCACCATCGGCCTTGAGGAGAACCCGGTCCTTGTCATCGCCGAAGTCAGTGGTGCGCAGCCACAGTGCACCGTCCTCGTCGTAGGTGTGCCCCCCCGCCTTGAGTACGTCGATGCCCTTCGCTACCGCGCCCGATTCATGCAAGCTGCGTTCGGAATACCACACGTCGAAATTCGTGCGGAAGATCTGCAGCACCGCCTGCTGCTGCGCGAGTTGCTCGGCATAGGCAGCCTCGCGGAACGCGATGAACTGTTCCTGCTCGGGAAGTTCCATGACCCACGGCTGCGCCTGGACGAGGCGTGCGGCGAGGTCGGCGATGTAACCCCCGTGGTATCCGTCGTCGGGAACTGGCTGGCCATGCGCCGCAGCCATGACGGAGGCCCCGAAACGATCCATCTGCACACCACGGTCGTTGATGTAGAACTCGGTTGTCACCTCGGCACCTGCCGCCGCGAGCACCCGCGCGAGTGCGTCGCCGACGGCCGCCCAGCGGGTGTGCCCGAGGTGGAGGGGACCGGTCGGGTTCGCCGAGATGAACTCGACGTTCACCCTCCTCCCCCTCAATGCGCTCCCACGTCCGAAGTCAGGTCCGGCGGTCACCGCCGACCGCGCGATCTCCCCCTGGGCCGCCGATTCCAGTCGGATGTTGACGAATCCCGGGCCCGCCACATCCGCGGAGGCAATGCCCGACGCCTGCGCGAGCCGGGTAGCGAGCGCCTGGGCGATCTCGCGGGGTGCGACACCCGACATCCGCGCCAGGATGAGGGCCGCATTGGTCGCATAGTCCCCGTGGTCCCGGGACTTCGGTCGCTCGACCTCCGCCGACCAATCACCCGGGATCTCCGCCCCTGCGTCGGCCGCCCACGCACGGACCTGCTCCTCGACGAGGGCGCGAAGTTCGTCGATGGTCACCGCGCGAGGGTATCCACCGGTCGCAGTACGAAGTCTCCCCGGATGTGGTTATGCTGCTGGCAGGCAGAACCATGAGCACGACCGTTGGGCGTGACCTCCGGGGCACGAGTCTCTGAGCAGCATCAGATCCCGAGCGAAGGTTTGCGGATCTGCCGGTGTCGGGCGAGGTGTCCGGCGCCACCTACTGCAAGGAGAACGCGCATCATGGCTCAAGGAACCGTCAAGTGGTTCAACGCCGAAAAGGGCTACGGCTTCATCGCCCAGGCCGACGGTGGTCCCGACGTATTCGTCCACTACTCCGCGATCGAGGCCGATGGCTATCGCTCGCTCGAGGAGAACCAGCTGGTCGAGTTCGAGATCACCCAGGGTCCGAAGGGACCTCAGGCGGACAAGGTCCGTATCGCCTGAGTTCCACCATCAGGCTTGCACCGGCCCCCTTCCCCACGGAAGGGGGCCGGTGTCGTTTCGGGCGCAGACCCGCCACACTGGAGAGCAGGAGGTCAGGAGAGATGGATGACATCGAGAGATTGCTCGGCTCGTCGCGCGAACCCGCTCGAGTCCCGAGTCAGCGGTCCGGCCGCATCGCCTTCTCGGTCGCGGCCGCTGTGGTGGTCGGGGGTGGCGGGTGGGTGGCGGGCTTGATCCTGCCGTTCCTGGGAAGCGTGTCCATGGGGTTCGGTGCCGCGCTAGGCGCGTTCGTCACCGCGCTGGTCGCCGGACCCCCGCGCTGGTTCTCCTCGTAGGGCGGATTCCACCGCTGCGCCGATGACAAGGCCGAGTGCGACGAGGTAGAGCCACAGGAGCAGTGCGATCGGCGCCCCATACACCAGGAGCGCCGCACCCACCGCGGATGACCATGCGCTGTAGAGCCCGAAGGCCGCGATCGATCCGAGGATCCATAGCACCGAGACGAGCACCCCCGGAGACGTCCCGCGCACGTTGCTCCCCCCGACGGGCGCCTTCCGGAAGGTGAGGAAGACCAGTCCCCACGTGACGAGGGCAACCAGCAGCCAGTTCACGATGCCGACCTGCGTGCCCGCCGGCGTATCGAGGCCGAGGGCCTTGAGGAAACTCGGCAACAATGTGACCAGACCCAGACCGACAACCACGGCGATCAAGACCACCAGGGCTACCACGGCCGAGATGATCCGCAACGCGAGTCCCGCGCGCGGCACGCCACCCGAGAGTGACGTGGTCATCGCGAGACGCAACCCGTACACACTCTTCGACGCCGCGTAGATGGCTACGCCGAGTGCTGACACACCCGTGACGAGGGCCACGCCTCCCGAGGCTGTCATCGCGACCTGCGTCAGCGCGTTCACCGCCGGCTGCAATGCGCTCAGCGAGTCGGGGCTCCGGGATAGCAGGTCCTGCCATGCCCGGGACAGCTCCTCCGGGGACAGGAAGACTCCCGCGACGGCACCGATCGCCACGGCGGCAGGCGCGAGCGCGAAGAACGTGTAGAAGGCCAGACCCGCAGCCACGAGCGATCCGTTGGACTGGGCGTGGAGATCCGCAATCACCCTTCCACGCGCCACGATGCTCGGGATATCGAGTGTCCGCACGAGACAATCATTGCGGACCCGCTGATAACCTGACGCTCCCCCAGCCCCCGTAGCTCAGGGGATAGAGCGCCGGTTTCCGGTACCGAAGGTCGCAGGTTCGAATCCTGCCGGGGGCGCACCATGAACGAGATGACCCATCGTCAGGTTGGGACCGTTCATTTCGCGAAGACCGGGTCAAGCATCTACCCGATGATCGTCGGGATCTTCGTCGCTGTGCTCCTTATCTCCAACATCGGGGCGACCAAACTGATCGAGTTTGGGCCAAACGTCTCCATCGGCGGATTCCCGATCAGTCCGATCATCACCGATGGTGGGGCCTTCCTCTTCCCCCTCGCCTACATCATCGGCGACATCCTGTCCGAGGTCTACGGCTTCAAGGCGGCGCGCAGGGCGATTCTGTTGGGTTTCGTCATGCTGGTGCTCGCTGCCTTGACCTTCCTCGCGGTCCAATACGCACCGCCGGCGGACGGCTACGAACATCAGGATGCCTTCGAAGCGGTACTCGGGTTCGTCCCCCGCATCGTCATCGCAAGCATCGCCGGCTACCTGGTCGGCCAAATGCTCAACGCCTACGTCCTCGTCAAGATCAAGCAGCGCACGCAGGAGAAGGCGCTCTGGGCTCGGCTCATCGGGTCGACGGCGGTGGGCGAACTCGCCGACACCGTCGTCTTCTGCACGATCGCCTTCTACGGGGTCATCACCGGCCCGGAGTTCCTCAACTACGTCATCTACGGCTACCTCTACAAGACGCTCCTCGAGGTGGTCTTGCTCCCGGTGACCTACCCGGTGATCGGATGGGTGAAGCGGCGGGAGCCCAGCTACGCGCTCAGCGCCTGACCCGGCCGTAGTAGCGGCCCAGGAACTCCCGCTTGAAGTCCGGGTAATCCCCGGAGGCGATCGCGGCTCGGATCCGATCGACCAGTCCCACGATGAACCGCTCGTTGTGGATCGTGGCCAAGGTGAAGGCGATCATCTCCTTGGACTTGAACGCGTGATGCAGGTATGCGCGGGTGTAGTGCGTGCAGGTGTAGCAGTCGCACTCGTCGTCGATCGGCACGAATTGCCGGCGGTAATCCGCTCCCGTGATGTTGAAGCGTCCCGTCGGTGCGTGCAGGGCGGCGTTGCGGGCTACGCGCGATGGGGCGACACAGTCGAAGGTGTCCGCTCCCGCCTCGATCCCGGTGAATAGATCATCCGGGTCGCCGATCCCGAGCAGGTGTCTCGGCCGGTCCGCGGGCAATTCGTCGGTCACCCAACCCACGATCTCGCCTAACCGCGGCTTCTCGAGCGCGCCTCCGATACCGAAGCCCTCGAAGCCGCGCCCATCGACGGACATCCCCGAAAGCTCACGTGCAGAACGTCGACGTAGGTCCTCGTACTGCGCACCCTGGATTACGGCGAAAAGCGCCTGCGGAGGTCGCGCCGGGCTATCCCGAGTCAACTCGCTATGCGACACCAGGCATCGGCGCGCCCACGCGGTGGTGCGTTCCAATGCCCGCACCTGGTACTCGTACGTGTTCATCAGGGTGGTGCACTCGTCGAACGCGAAAATGATGTCCGCTCCGAGCTGATGTTGCACGCGCATGGAGATCTCCGACGTGAATCGGTGCACGGTTCCGTCGAGATGGGACTTGAACGTCACGCCGTCGTCGTCAACATGCGCGAGCCGATCCTTGCCAGGCGCCACGACGTCGTCACGCTCACGTCCCTGGACATCCATCGCGAGGATCTTCTTGAATCCGACGCCGAGGGACAGCACTTGAAAACCGCCGCTATCGGTAAACGTCGGTCCCGACCAGTTCATGAATGCACCCAGGCCGCCCGCAGCATCGACGATGTCCGCACCGGGCTGCAGATAGAGGTGATAGGCGTTGGCAAGCAACGCCTGCGCACCCAGTTCCCGCATCGATTCGGGAAGCACCGCTTTCACACTTGCGCGCGTTCCCACCGGGATGAACGCCGGGGTCGCAATGTCGCCGTGCGGGGTGCGCAGGAGTCCCACCCGACCCCGTCCGTCGGGCATTCGCGCGGTCACGACGAAGCTCACGGGGTCATCCAATCGGTGCGAGTCGATGAACTGTAGTGATGGAACGAAACGCGTGTGACGTGACGTTATCCATGGGTCAGGATTTCCTTGAAATTCTTTGGAAAACTACTTGTGGTGCCTTGACTTCGACTGTTAGAAATTACCTACGCACCGCAAGGTGCGGGCGAGATCGGAAGCAACGCCAAACGGTTCGACCGGAAAGGCCCCGGGTGCTGGCGGGGTCGGCGAGGTGGAAGGTAACGCGGAGTCGGAAAGACTCGGTCAGCAAAGGCGGCAACGCCGGAGTGAGCACCGCGGACTGCACAGCCGCGGAGGCCCGGGAGACCGGAGACCTGAGCCCGACTTCATGGCGAGGCCCCTCGAACTCATACTTCGAGGGGCCTCGTCGCGTGTGGGCGGTCGCCGCCTCCACCGCTTTCATTGTCCATGACCGAGCCTGACGGGGGCGCCCGCCACGCCGTCGTCCTACCCTGGAGCATGCGCTGGCTCGTGGCGGTGGGCCTGGTTCTCGGCGCCGTGCTCACCCCGGCCCCTGCCCGGGCGGACGGGCTCGACACCTACCGCACCCAGCAGGCCCCGTGGCGGGCCTGCGGCCAGGGGAACTGGTGCGCGGAGATCAGCGTGCCCCTGGACTACGCGGACCCCGGCGGAGCCCGGATCACCCTGGCTCTTCGCGCAGTGGGTCCGACCGCACCCGACGGCTCGCGCCCGGCCCTCCTGGTCAACCCGGGTGGACCCGGCTCCTCGGCCACCGAGTTCGTGTCGTACCTCGCTGGGCAACTGCCGCGGGAGGTACGAGCGGTCTACGACATCGTCGGCTTCGATCCTCGCGGAGTCGAAGACTCGACGGCTGTCACCTGCCTGACCGGACCAGAAACCACCCGGTGGCTGCGTACGGATTCCTCGCCCGATACCGCCGCGGAGGTCAGCACCCTGATGCGACGGGCTGCAGCGATCGGGCGGGGCTGCCTGCGCCTCTCACCCGAGGTCGCCCGCCATGTCGGCTCGGAGACCACCGTCCAGGACATGGACATCGTGCGATCCGTCCTCGACCAGGAGCTGCTCAACTGGTTCGGGTTCTCTTACGGAACGGCACTGGGAGCCGCGTACCTCGAGAAGTTCCCCTCCCGGGTTGGCCGCATGGTCCTCGATGGCGCCGTCGACCCATCCCTGGACGCGATGCAACTGTCCCGCGGGCAATCCACGGGTTTCCAGACGGCACTCACGCGCTTCGCCCGGAACTGCAGTCGTGCGCGAACCTGTGGCCTCGGTTCCTCGACGCGCGAGGTGCTCACCACCATCAACACGCTCCTCGCGCGGATCGATCGATCACCGCTCCGCACCGACCGGGGCGCACCCCTGGTCCAGGCCGAGGCGATCTTGGCCCTGTTCTTCAGCATGTACAGCACGGACCTGTGGCCATTGCTCGAGGATGCTCTCGAGTCAGCGCGCCGGGGCGACGGAACCGGGCTCCTCGAACTCTCCGCCCTGGCCAGCGACCGTGTCGGGCCCAACTCCTACGGTTCGAACATCAACTCCGCCTTCTACGCGATCGGCTGTTGGGACTCCCCCGCACCCCCGGGGAGGATCGGTCTCGCCGACGCAGCCCGGCGCTGGGCGCGCGATGCCGTCATCCCGGACCTGGCACGCGCAATGTCCTGGGGCAATGCACCGTGCACTACCTGGTTCGGTCACGCCCCCGACCCTCCACGGCTGGTCACGAGCACGACCGAGGCCACAGTCCTCATCGTCGGCACGCGCTACGACCCCGCAACCCCCCACGCCTGGGCGCAGAGTCTGCATGCGCAGTTGCCAACGAGCCGTTTGGTCACCTACGAGGGAGACGGGCATACGGCGTACGGCGAGGGGTCGGCATGCGTGAACCGGATCGTCGATGCATACCTGGCTAGCGGGGCCCTACCGGAGGCTGACTCCCGCTGCTAGGTCTCGGTGGCGTCCTTGTCCTGCCCGTCACCGCGCGCCAGACCCGCGAGGAACTCCTCGACCTGCGCGGCAATCTGATCACCACTCGGGATGTCCCCACCCGTCCACGAAGGTGCATCACTGGTTGCCACGGAGTCGTACTGCGCCTCCAGCGCTGCGACGACCGCGGCGAAGGCCTCGTTGTCGGCGACCTGTGCGGCGACGTCCTGGACAGCTCGTTCGGATGCAGACGCGAGAACGGACGCGTCCACTTGCAAGCCCACCACATCCTGGAGTCCCTCGAGCAGAGCAACCGCGCCTTGCGGATACTCAAACTGGACCAAGTAGTGCGGCACTTGAGCGGTAATCCCGATCGAGGGCATCTCCAACTCCGAGCCGCGCAACTCGAGCATCGCGCCGACGTGACCGGGTACCTCGATGTCCCCCAACATCGCACTACGCCCGGCAATCAGGGTGGGCTCGTTGCCATGCACGATCACCGACAGCGGTCGGGTATGCGGGATCGGCCATGGAATCGCCGACAACCCGACCAGGGCCGAGACCCGATACCGCTCGATGATGAGCTCGACGGCGGCCAGGAAGCGCTCCCACTGATAGTCCGGTTCAGGCCCGGCGAGGAGCAGGAAGTCGCGCCCGTCGTCATCGGTCACCCGATGGAGACTGATGCGTGGAACATCCACCGACGTGAAGTGATCCGAAGAGAACAGCATGCGTGGCCGACGCGCTCGGTAGTCGATGAACTCGTCGGAATCGAAAGAGATCAGGAGATCGTGTGGGCGAGTGAGCATGTGCTCGATCGCGATCCGCACCCCGTTGCCGGCATCGACGAATCCCGAGAAGGCATGCACGAGAACGGGCGGCTCATCGAACTGCGCTTCTTGGTGAATGCGCATCGCCTCGGACGGGGAACGCATGACCACCTCCTCCCATCACCCTAAGCGCGCGGGCATGGATCAACCATCCCGCGACGGGCTACTTCTCCCATGGCGAACGGTCAGGACTCCGCCGCATCCTTGGCGGCCGCGGCCTTCGTGGCCGACTTCTTCTTCGTCGCGGACGTGGAGGCGGGCTTAGGGGTGGGCTCACGGGCGGGCTCGGGGGCAGGCGTCGGGGCGAACACTGAGGCCGGGGACTCGGGTTCGGGAGTCATCACCTGGGACCAGACATCCTGCTGCTGCGCATCAAGGCGTCGCTGCCACCACAACCACGCGCCCGCGGCTCCGGTCACGACAAGGAGGAGTAAGAGAAATCGCTTCATGGTGCGACGCTAACACCGTCGTCGGATCGCCGCATGAATCCCCGAAAGGCCTCGGAGACGGCACCGCTAGAGAGGAATGCCTGGCGCTGGTCGGGGTCCATCGACAGCGCGTACTCGCATACTCGCGACCACGCGACACCCACGGCCTTTGTCAACGCTGCGGCGACTGTCGCGGAGATCGCGGAGCCCGCGATCTGGCCCCCAGGCACGAACTTCAACAGGTTCGTGACCGCGTAACGACCCGCCATCGTGGCCCCGCCGGTAAGAACGACCGAGCCCGCGATGGCCATGGTGCGCGACGTACTAGCCGGCAAGCCATAGGCGGCGGTGATGCGGGCGATCATCGTGACCTGATTCGGGACGAGAAGCGCGGCGTCAGCGAACGGGATCGGGGCCGCGCCTACGCCGGAAGCGACCGCCACCGCTTGGCGAATGACGGCCGCGACCGCTTTTTTCTTGCGCTCCAGGTCCAGCCTCTGGGCAGCGGTCAAGGCTCCCTCGACGGCCTCCGGGACGATCGCGTACGTGACGTCGAGCAACTCTTGGAGTCCGGCGACAGGCGACTCGGTGAAGTCGTCGTAGACGGCGTTGGTCAGAATCGGACGCCCCTCCGGGTGGATCGGCAGGGAGCACTGCGTGATGAAGCCCGCGAACTCGACGGCCTCGGGATGCGGGGTTCCATTCCGGAACGGCACCTGGGTGATCACCACGATGACGGGAAGCCCCAGTTCGGCGATCCTGCGCACAAAGTCCTGCTGTGCTTGTTCGAACCGGCGATCAGACCACCGGACGGCGTACCAGACAGCGTGGATGCGCTGGTCGATTGGTGCCGACGCGCGGGCGGACACGAGTTCCTGCAGTCCTCGCAGGATCACGTCACCCGACGTCCCCGTCTCGAATCCTTCGGAGTCGAAGATGCCAAGGAAAGCGTCCGGATGGCGGTAATAGATTAAGCCTTTGGTGACCGGGCGACCAACGCCTGTCTCGGCAACTTCCTCGCCGAAGATCGCATTGAGCAATGTCGACTTGCCGGCCCCGGTCTTCCCGAAAATCGCGAGATTGAAACAACCCAATGAGGCGTAGGCCTCGGCCAGTTCCTTGCCGAACAGCGCCTCAAGCGCGGCCGGTCCCAGGTCGGCACGGGCGACCTCATCGGCTGACATGTGCCGAGCGTACGTGGGAACGGGCCCCGGGTTACCGTGGACGCCCTTCCCAGGAGAGGTCATGAAGCGTCTGCGGTCCATCATCGTGCTGCTGGTCGTGGTGATCGGTATCGCGGTGATCGGGTATCAGGGGTGGCGCTACGTCGACGGGGTTCGCGACTCGGGACAACTGGGTGGGAGCGTCGTGGTGCCCGCCACCTACACGCCGGTGATCCGCGAGGCTGCAGAGCGATGCCCACTGGTGCCGCCCAGGGTTCTCGCCGCGCAGATCGCGGCAGAGAGCAGTTGGAACCCGGAGGCGGTCAGCCCGGCGGGCGCGCAGGGGATTGCACAATTCATGCCGAGTACGTGGAAGCAGTACGGCATCGATGGAGATGGTGATGGGGTAGCGGATGTGTGGAATCCGATCGATGCCATCCACTCGGCCGCGAAGATGAACTGCGTGAATCGTCGACTCGTGCGCACGGTGGATGGCCGACTTCTGGAGAACGTGCTCGCGGCCTACAACGCAGGACATGGAGCCGTGCGGCGCCACAACGGGATCCCGCCGTACCCGGAGACCGAGAGGTACGTGAAGCGGGTTCTCACCTGGTCGCGGACGCTGACGTTCGAGGAGCCTGCGACCCCACGTCCGCAGGTGTCTCCTACGCGATGACGACAATCGACTGGAGGTTCTCGACAACCAGTCGACCATCCGGGGACCAGAGTCGACGCAGCTCGCTGGTGAAACCGTCCGCGCCCGCCGTGAGTTCACCCTCGTAGTACAGCGGCTGATCCGCATCGAGGCGGTGCGGATCGACGAGCAGGGTGGCGGCGAACATCACCGTCGCGAGTGGACGCAAGCGGTCCGAGGCGACGAGTGCCCCGGGCCACCAGGCGTCGATCAGGCCCAGCACGCGCGCCGGAGTCCAGGGCTTGCCATCGGCGTATGCCACCCACCCTCGAGTTCTCGCCTCTTCCGCGCTCCCCGGACGGCCGGCCAGCGGCCGGAAGATCACGTGCGGGCCGAAGACCGGACCCATCGGAGGTGCGACCGAAATCTCCGGGACTGCGGTCCACGGCGGTGGCTCACCCATCTGTACGCAGCCCCACTCGGTGGTGCGATCCTCGTCCAGGTCGCGCGGCGCCCCACAGATAACCGAAGCGTGGACAGCCGTGGCGCCTCGATCATCGACGATGTCGACATTCCACGTAGTCATCGCACTCCCACGGCGGACCTCGGTCACCGCGACGCGCTGCTCACCCACCATCACGGGACCGGCCATCTGAACGGTGACCGCGCGAACGGGTCTCGATTCCGACTCACGCATCTGCGCGGCGGTGACGCAGGCGGCGACGACCAGGCCGCCCCAGGCACCACGACCCTGCTGCCAGCCATCAGGGACGGACCAGGTCAGTGACCCCTCGGCGTCCAGGATCCGCAGGGCGTCGTCGAACTCACCCACGGTCATGCACTCGCTTGGGGTGTCGTATTCGGGGGCGTCTCCACGACATCGGCGTCATCGACGGTGCCCTTCGCGTTCCCGAGAGCGGACTTCTTCACCCAACTCTTCCAGGGGATGTTCCATAGCCCACCGGGACCATTCCCTGGCTCGACCCTCGAGCCACCGGTGTTCTGGTACATCACCACATCTCCCGGGATCGTGGTGTCGAAGATCCACTTGGCGTCCTCTTCGAACATGTTCGTGCAGCCGTGCGACCCGTTATAGCGACCGAGGCGGCCGTAGGCCCACGGTGCCGAGTGAATGAATTCGCCCGTCGGCGTCAAGCGAGTGTTCCACGGTGCGGGAAGTTCGTAGGCCTCCTCGGGGTCGGTGATTCCGAGCGAGGTGCTCCGGTACACCTTGTACTCCTCCTTCGCTGCACTGATCACCTTCACACCATTCCGGGTCTCCCACTCCGGACCTCCGAGGGACACCCGGAAAGTCTTCACCAGTTTTCCGTCGACCCACACGCGCATGTTCTTCGTCGCTCCATCCACCACGGCGACGAAGGCCCGGGCCGTGCCGAAGGTATGGGAGACATCGAGTGAACGCGATCCGATGAGCGTTGCGCCCGCATCGCGACCGAGCAGGACTCCGCCGAGGGTGGAGGTAACGGTGATCGTGGACTTCGCGGGCCAATAGGCCTTCGGACGGAAGACGACGCGGCTATCGCCCAACCAGCCCCAAGCTCCGGGCACGATCGATGTGGTCCCCGAGCCATCGGTCGCAGTGACGACGAGGTGACGCTCGACTGCCGCCTTGTTGGTGACCGGGGCGTTGAAGCTGAGTTCGGGAAGGGTTCCCACGCCGAGTCGCGAGCGCGCACCCGAGACACCGAGGTTGTTGCCAGCGGCCTCGAACGTGGCCGTGACAACGCGGACTTTGCCGATGATCTGAGTCGGCTTGTCCGTGTCCACGCCGGCAGGCGCAATCGGCACGGCGCTCGCAGGACCGGCCGGCGCGCTGACACCGGCGACGTTCGTCGCCCGAAGGGCGATGCGGTAGGTGCGCCCGTTCATGAGACCGGAGACGGTGCACATCCCGAGCTCCTGTGCGCAGGTGGTCCACGGGCCGTTGTCCAACGAGTACTCCGCACCCTGCGCGCGATCGCCGGCCTCGAAGTAGAGGGTGACGACCTGGGATCCCGCGACCGCCTGGGCGATGGCCGGAGGTGCCGGGGGCGAGGTTGGTGGCGGTGCCGGAGGGGTGAGGTCCTGCGCAGCGGCGCCCGGTGCGGCGAGGCCGCCGAGCACGACCGCGAGCAGGACAGCGATCACCGGGGAAGTGCGCACGCGGATGACTGTAGGCGTGTTCGCCACCGGAAGTCGAACCTCACCAGGGGACGGGTGCGCGGTCCTCCCACAGCAGCCCCGTGGGGGTGGCTGGCTCCCGGGTGGCCAGCCAGACGATCGTGTCCGCGCCCTCCTCGGCTGAGCGCGGGGCCTCGGGGCCGCCCATGTCCGTTCGGCAATGGCCCGGACACATGGCATCCACCGAAACGCCACGTGACCCCATCCCGGTCTCCGCGGCGAAGGCTCGGACTATCGCGTTCACCCCCGCCTTGCTGACCCGGTAGGGGACGAGACCGCCTTCGAGTCCCGGACCCGAGCTCCGACCCAGGCATGCCGACACGACGATGACCCGACCGGACCGCCGTTGGACCATTCCGGGGGTGAAGCAGCAGAGCGTGTGGAAGACGCCGTCAAGGTTCGCGCCCAGGACCCGCTGCCATTCCTCCGGGGTTGTGCGCAGGGTCTTCGACATGCGCTCGGCCATCACGCCCGCCGAGGCCACGACGATGTCCGGGCTCGGGATGCGTGCAGCCAGCGCATCCATCCCCCCTGCGTCCGAGACATCGCAGACGTCGGCGTGAGCATCGATCCCCTGAGCCCGCAGGTCACGCGCGGCCGCGGCCGCGCGGTCGGCATCGCGACCGATCAGGTAGATGGTGACTCCCGCGTTCCCCAGACCGCGAGCTGCCGCGAGTCCGATCCCACGCGTTCCCCCGGTGATGACTGCCACCCGATGTTCACCCACGGGCTGAGCCTGCCCGGCTACGTCACGTCCCGCATCCCCGGTACCCTTCATGAGGGCCGCGGCATGCGGTCCGTGCTGCGAGAGGATCCCGCGGTGTCTGCAGAGCCGCTAGCCGGCTTCGGGCCCAACGAGTGGCTCGTCGATGAGCTCTACCAACAGTTCCTCACCGACCGGAACTCAGTGGATCCCGCGTGGTGGGAGTTCTTCGAGGGCTACCAGCCCACCGATCACGTCCCCGTCTCCTCGTCCACGTCCTGCTCCACGTCCGCCGTCGCCCCGACGTCCGCCCCCGCGCCCCCCGCTCCCCGCCAGGAGGCCGCGCCTGTGCCACCACCGACCATCACCGCGGCAACTCCCGCGCCCGCGGACCATGTCACGGTCCTGAAGGGTCCGGCGGGTCGAGTCGTCGCCAACATGGATGCGAGCCTCACGGTGCCGACGGCGACGAGTATTCGCGGCATTCCCGCGAAACTGCTGATGGACAACCGGGTCGTCATCAACAACAACCTTGCCCGCGGTCGCGGTGGGAAGGTTTCGTTCACGCATCTGATCGGCTATGCGGTGGTGCGCGCGGCTACCGAAATACCGGCGATGAACGCGCACTTCACCGAAGTCGACGGCAAGCCCGCGCTCGTCACCAACCCCGATGTCAATCTCGGGATCGCGATCGACGTCGCAAAGTCCGACGGAACGCGCCAATTGCTCGTCCCGTCCATCAAGGGCACACAGGACATGGACTTCGCGACCTTCTGGGGCGCCTACGAGGAGATGGTGCGTCGCGCGCGCGCGGGCGCACTCACGGTGGATGACTTCACTGGGACCACGATCACTCTCACCAACCCCGGCACCATCGGTACGAACTTCTCGGTGCCACGGCTCATGGCGGGCCAAGGCTGCATCATCGGGGTCGGGGCGATGGAATACCCGGCCGAGTGGCAGGGCGCGTCCGAGGAAACCCTGGTCCGCAACGCGGTGTCGAAGATTCTGACTCTCACCTCCACTTACGACCACCGCATCATCCAGGGTGCCCAGTCCGGGGAGTTCCTCCGTCGGGTCCATCAACTGCTCCTGGGTGAGGACGATTTCTACGACGCGATCTTCCGATCGCTCCGCATCCCCTACGAGCCGGTTCGATGGGCCCACGACATATCCGCGAGCCATGAGACAGACCTCGATAAGACGGTGCGGGTGCAGGAGATCATCCACGCGTATCGCGTGCGCGGTCACCTCATGGCAGACACCGATCCACTCGAGTACCACCAGCGGACCCACCCGGATCTCGACGTGCTCAGTCACGGACTAACTCTCTGGGACCTCGATCGTGAGTTCGCCACAGGCGGCTTCGGTGATCGACCGATCATGAAACTTCGCGCGATCCTGGGAGTACTCCGGGATGCGTACACCCGCTCGGTGGGCATCGAGTACATGCATATCCAGGACCCCGAGCAGCGGCGTTGGATCCAGGAGCGAGTGGAACGCCCCCACGAGAAGTACCACCGCGATGAGCAATTGCGAATCCTGCGCAAACTCAACGAGTCCGAGGCACTGGAAACTTTCCTCCACACGAAGTACGTGGGCCAGAAGCGTTTCTCCCTCGAAGGGTCCGAATCGCTGATTCCCGCCCTCGACGCGATCCTCATCGAGTCCGCCAACGACGAGATACTCGAGGTGTGCATCGGCATGCCGCACCGCGGCCGCCTCAACGTGCTGACCAACATCGCCGGGAAGTCCTACGGCCAGGTCTTCCGGGAATTCGAAGGCGATTACGGCTCCGATTCCGTGCAAGGCTCCGGCGACGTCAAGTACCACCTGGGAACCGCCGGCACTTTCGTTGCCGACGACGGCACGTCCACGGCCGTCTACATCGCGGCCAATCCTTCACACCTAGAGGCGGTCGACCCGGTTCTGGAAGGCATCGTCCGAGCGAAGCAGGATCTGCTCCCTCGCGAACGGGTCTTCGACGTGCTGCCTCTCCTCATTCACGGTGATGCGGCATTCGCCGGGCAGGGCGTCGTGGCGGAGACCCTGCACCTCTCGCAACTCCAGGGTTACCGCACCGGTGGCACCGTCCACATCGTGGTCAACAACCAGGTGGGCTTCACCACCTCGCCTCGCTATAGCCGCTCGAGTGTCTACCCCACCGATGTGGCACGCATGGTGCAGGCGCCCATCTTCCATGTCAACGGTGATGACCCAGAAGCCGTTGTGCGCGTCGCGCGGATGGCATTCCAATTCCGGCAGGCCTTCCACAAGGACGTCGTCATCGACCTCGTCTGCTACCGCAAGCGCGGTCACAACGAGGCAGACGATCCTTCGCTCACCCAGCCGTTGATGTACGCGATCATCGACAACATGCGTTCCGTGCGGAAGCACTACACCGAGAGCCTGATCGGTCGCGGCGACATCACGGTGGAAGAGGCCGAAGAAGCCCTCAAGCACTTCCAAGAACAACTCGAGCGGGTCTTCCAAGAGACACATGTTGACCACGCCGATGAGGAGTTCAGCCAGTCCTCGTCGAGCATCATCCAGACCGGCCAACTCGATCTCGTCCCGCAGGGACCAGCAACGGACATCGATACGTCCATCTCCCAGGAACAGATCGACACCGTCATCCACTCGCAGGTGACCATGCCGGAAGGCTTCACCGTCCACCCGCGCCTGGCTCCACAACTCCAGCGCCGCGCCCAGATGGTCACGGACAACGCAATCGACTGGGGCATGGCCGAGGCGCTGGCCGTCGGCTCGCTGCTCTTGGAGGGCCGCACGATCCGGCTCGCGGGTCAAGACTCGCGGCGCGGAACGTTCGGCCACCGTCACATGGTGATCGTCGACAAGGAGACCGGCTGGCAGTACAAACCGCTCAAGCAGTGCTACCGGGATGGAGCCAAGCTCTACGTCTACGACTCACTGCTGAGCGAGTTCGCGGCACTCGGATTCGAGTACGGCTACTCGGTGGCCCGTCCCGATGCGCTCGTGATGTGGGAGGCGCAGTTCGGAGACTTCGTCAACGGCGCCCAAACAATCATCGACGAGTTCATCTCCTCGGGTGAGCAGAAGTGGGGCCAGCGCTCCGCGGTCACCTTGCTCCTTCCGCATGGCTACGAGGGGCAGGGCCCCGATCACTCGAGTGCGCGCGTCGAGCGCTTCCTCCAGATGTGTGCCCAGGACAACATGACCGTAGCCATGCCCTCCACACCCGCGAGTTTCTTCCACCTCCTGCGCTGGCAAGTGCTGGGTCACCTACGTCGACCATTGATCATCTACACCCCCAAGTCGCTGCTGCGTGCGAAGGCCGCGGTCTCGACGGTCCAAGACTTCACCGAAGGCGTCTTCCGGCCGATACTCCCGGACACCACGATCCCCGGGAAGAGCGTGCGCCGGGTGATCCTCTGCAGTGGCAAGGTCTACTACGACCTCGATGCCTACCGCACCGAGAAGGCCATCGATGACGTCGCAATCCTGCGCATGGAGCGGCTCTACCCGCTTCCGTTCCGCCTGCGCGAAGCGATCGACGCCTATCCCGGCGCGGAGGTCATGTGGGTGCAGGAGGAGCCGGCCAATCAGGGCGCGTGGTCGTTCATCGCAATCAACACGCCTTCGATTCTCGGGCGCCCCATCGCGTGCGTCTCTAGGCCGTCGTCGTCCTCGCCCGCCGCAGGAACCCATTCGCGCCACGAGCACGAACAGCGCTTGATCATCGAGCAGGCCTTCGCGTAGCGATGTACTTCACCGATCGCGGTATCGAAGAGCTCGCCGACCGACGCGGTGACGAAGAGGTCACGTTCGCCTGGCTCGCCGAGCAGATGCGCCAGTTCGTGGACGATAACCCGGATTTCGAGATCGCGATCGAGCGGCTTGCCACGAGGCTGGCTCGACTTGACGCCACGGACGACTGAGTCAGACCAGGGCGACGATCTTCCCGAGGACATCGCCCCGCTCCATCGCCGCGAAGCCCTCCGCGATTGATGCAAGCGGCAACTCCGAATCGATGACGGGCCGCGCACCGGAGGTACGCAACAACTCCACCAGATCCACCAGGTCCTCCCTGGTGCCCATGGTGGAACCGACGATGGACAGCTGCAGGAAGAAGACCCGGTTGAGGTCTGCCGGTGGGTTCGGGCCCGAGGTGGCGCCGGAGACCACGATCGTTCCCCCTGGTCGAAGGGATCGCAACGAGTGATCCCAGGTCGCCTCACCAACGGTCTCGATGACCGCATCGACCTTCTCCGGTAGGCGCGCACCCGGCTCGAAGGCGGCATCCGCACCGAGGTTGAGTGCCCAGTCACGTTTGCGCTCGGACCGGGATGTGACCCAGACACGCCTTCCGAGGGCACGGCCGAGCACGATGGCAGCAGAGGAGACACCCCCGCCCGCGCCCTGGACGAGCAGGGTGTCTCCCGGACCTGTCTGAGACTTGCCCGCGATCATCCGGTAGGCGGTGAGCCATGCGGTGGGCAGGCACGCTGCCTCGGCGAACGTCAACTCCGCCGGCTTGTCGATCAGGTTCCCCGCGGGGACGCGCACGATCTGGGCGATCGTTCCCGGATAGATCTCGCTGAGCAGGCTCCGACGCGTATCGAGAGTCTCGTCCCCCCGGGCACCGGCGTCACCGATCACCGCGTGCACGATCACCTCGCGCCCATCGGCGGTCACTCCCGCGGCATCGGAACCGAGGATCATCGGTGTGCGATCGGCGGGCAGTGCCTGGCCGCGCAGCGCCCAGATGTCGTGATGATTCAGGGATGCTGCCCGCACATGGACGTCGACCCATTCCACCGGAGTCGCACCGGGTTCAACGTCGCCGACACGGAGGCAGGTGAGTGGTGCATCTCGATTCACACATGCGGCGTAGGCGGCGAGCATGGTTCACCCTATGGGCGCGCTCTCCGGTACCGCCACCACAGGACTCCTAGGATCGACTCCTCCCCCACTTCCCCGAAAGCGCGGCTGTCATCGCTGGCGCCCGCGTTGTCGCCCTCGAGCCACCACCCACTCCCCTCGCGGCGCACCACGCGCTTCACGACGACGAGATCCGGGCGCTCTGGATGGCGGGCCGCCACCACGTGACCGATGCGGACTCGACGGGCGGGTCGCACCACCCACCAGTCTCCACTGCGGAGGGCCGGCTCCATGGACGGCCCGATGATCCGCACCGTCGTCCACGAGCCCATCACCGCATCCTGCCCGGTTGTGTACCCACCAAGGCTCAGTAGGCTCGTAGGACACTCGTTCCCAGGAGGGTTCCCGATGATCCGTGACATGTTCGCTCCCGCGCAGTCGGCCTACGCCCACTGCGATCTCCCCTGCGGTATTTACGATCCCGCCCAGGCCCGCATCGAAGCTGAATCGGTCAAGGCCTGCATGACGAAGTACCACGCATCCGATGACCCCGAGTTCAAGGCGCGTGCGGTATCCATCAAGGAGCAGCGCTCCCAATTGGTGAAGGACCACCTCTGGGTGCTCTGGACCGACTACTTCAAGCCTCCGCACTTCGAGAAGTACCCGCAACTCAACGACCTGTTCAACCAGGCCACCAAGTTGGCGGGTGCTGGCGGAACCAAGGGTTCACTCGATCCGGCCGTGGCAGATGAACTCCTGGCGAAGATCGACGAGATCGCTGCGATCTTCTGGGAGACCAAGAAGGCCTAGCGCGTCTACGAAGTCCCGCGGTACGCCGCGGGACTTCGTCATATCCGCCTACGCTGTGGCGATGACGTCGTCCTCGGTTCGCCACGCCCGTCCCGACGACGTGCCCCAGATCCTGGCGATGATCCGGGAATTGGCCGAGTACGAGCGCGAACCCGAGGCTGTCATCGCGACGGAGGCACTTCTTCACGAATCCCTCTTTTGCGAACAGCCCGCCGTCTTCGCGTTGATCGCCGAGACCGAGGGCTCGACCGTGGGGTTTGCGCTCTGGTTCCGAAATTTCTCGACCTGGCTGGGCCGTCACGGTGTCTACCTGGAGGACCTGTACGTGCGCCCGGAGTTCCGCGGTCAGGGAATCGGCAAGCGACTCCTGGTCGAACTTGCGCGGATCTGCGATGAGCGTGGGTACGGACGCCTCGAGTGGTGGGTCCTTAACTGGAACAGGCCTGCGTGGGACTTCTACGAGAGCGTGGGGGCGATCCCCATGACAGAGTGGACGGTGCATCGGGTCACGGGGGATGCTCTCCGAAACCTGGCAGAGGAGGAGTCATGACCGACACAAGGATCGAATTCCCCGCTGACCCGTCGTGCATCCCGGAGATGCGCGCTCTGGCTGGGGCAATGTGTGCGAGGTTCAATCTCACGGTGGACGCGATCGATGACGCCAAGCACGCCCTGGATGAGGCTCTGACCATCGCGATCTCCGTCGCCCCACCCGAGTCGACCATCACCTGCACCCTGAACGCCACCGCCGAGGGGTTTCGCGCCCGGGTGAGTGTTCCGCACGACGAGGACGATGAATCGAACGTCACCTCCGGTCTGGCCTGGCGAGTGCTCTGCGGAATGACCCACGAGACCAAGCTTCACCGCGAAGACGGGCGAACCACGGTTCACTTCGCGCTCAACGTGGACGCCTCGGTCACCTGAGATTCGAGTAGTCCATGGGGGAACATGAGAAGGCACTCTTCGTTGAGCTCAACGATCCCTCCACACCACCGGCACGCGCATCCAACGTTCGGGACGAACTGATCGTGATGCATGAACCACTCCTGCGCCATCTCTGCCGCCGGTACACCCGGGCGGGCATCGACAGAGACGACATCCTCCAAGCCGGAACAGTGGGGCTCATTGCAGCCGTCGACGGATACGACCCGGAGCACGGGGCGGCTTTTGCCTCCTATGCCGCACCCCACATTCTGGGCGAGGTCCGTCGCCACCTCCGTGACGAGACGTCCACGATCCGGGCGCCCCGCAGTGTGCACGCGGCTCGCGCCACGGTGCTGGAGGCAACGGAGGCACTCCATGCCTCGCTCAACCGGTATCCCACTGTGGCGGAGTTGTCGGCCTTCACCGGGATCACGGAGGAGAGAGTTCTCGAGACGCTGGAACACCAACATCCGGATTCCCTGGATGACATCACACCGATCCGAGAACCCCGTGTCGAAGACGGGACCGATGCGGTCGATTACTGGCAGAGCGTCGGACGAGCGCTCGCCAATCTCCCCGAGCGGGAGCGACAGATTCTCACCCTTCGCTACTTCGATGAACTGAGTCAGTCTGCGGTGGCCGAGCAGCTGGGTATTTCACAAATGCATGTCTCACGGCTGCAGCGCATCGCGTTGGCGAAACTGCGCGACTCCCTCGGAGATGCCTACATCGCCGCCTGATCTCCCAGGAGAGCACGCGTCACCGGGGGAAGAAGGCAGACCACGAGGGACACGAAGGTGATAGCCACGATCACCCCGCCCACCAGCGGCGCGGTGGATTGCAGCAGTGGGACTCCGACGACCAATCCGAGCAACTGCGCCAGGATGAAGGGCCCGCGGACCCATCGACGGCAGCTCCACCACCCGCGCGCGAGGACCTGGAGCCCTGCTCCCAGCGCAACGAAGATCACTACCTGCATTCCGAACGCAACCGGATTGGACACTTCCTCCGGGCCGGTCAGTCCGGCCCTGATCACGACGACGATGTCGACCACGGCGTAGACAAGGAGGGTCAGTCCCTCCAATCCGGCCACCATGGCGAGCACTCGCGTCAGCATCCCCCGAGGGTAGGACTCCCGTGGTCGAGCGAACTAGCCTGGGCGTTGTGCGCGGGGTCCTCATCGTAAATCCGCACGCCACCACGACTTCCCCCTTGACCACCGACGTCATCGTCCAAGCCGCGTCACATGAACTCGACCTGGACGTCACCTTCACCACTCATCGGGGTCACGCGGTCACGATCGCCCGCGATGCCCGCAGCCGTCACCTGGACGTGGTGATGACTCTGGGCGGCGACGGTTTGATCAACGAGGTGATCAACGGTCTGCTCGAGCCGGACATGGAAGGACCCGTCCCCCGCATCGCTCCCATCCCCGGCGGCAGCGCGAACGTATTCGCCCGCGCACTCGGCATACCCACCGATCCGGTCGAGGCAACGGGTTTGATCCTGCGAGGAATACGCAACGGGCGGTGCCGCGGCATTGGGCTGGGCATGGCTCGGATTGAACGACCATCAGTTAGGGAGGATCGCTGGTTCGCGGTCAATGCCGGAATCGGCATCGACGCGCAGATCATCGAATCAGTGGATCAGCAGCGCATGCGCGGACGTTCGGCAACGCCGATGCGCTATCTGACCACGACGGTGCGCGAATTGCTCACCCGCATCGATCGGAACACACCTGCGTTGACCCTCAGCCGGCCGGGGATGACCCCGGTGCGAGCGGTCCTCATGTGCCTGGTGCAGAACACCGCCCCCTGGACCTACTTCGGACCCTGGCCAATCGACCCGAACCCATGGGCGAGCTTCGAGACCGGCCTGGACCTGTTCGCAATGAAGTCCCTCGGCCCCTGGGCAACCGCCCGGGCCGCCCGGCGCATGGTGCTGCGAACCCCTGGGCTGCTCCCGAGCCGTGGCCTGCTGACCTGGCATGACGTCGCCGAGTTCGAGGTGGCTGCCTCCCGGGAGGTGCCGATGCAGGCGGATGGGGAGAGCGTCGGCTCGGTCACGGGGGTCCGATTCCTGGCCCGCCCGGACGCCATCCAGGTTGTCTGCTGACCGGTCCGTTCTGTCTGGGCTGAATCGGGCAAATAGACCAGATGTGATCAAAGTGACAAGATTCGCGCCGGTATCCGGTTGGTTGTGCTTGTGAATACCCCCACAACCTGCGACCCTTGGGGAGACCAACGTCGGATCGTGCGACTGACTTCCTCCGGGGATCACCGCGAGAGACCCTCCGGCCCCCCTCAGCGGGTCGCACGTGAACACGATCACAAGCGTCGGGGACCCCGCCGCGTCGCAGTATGGAGTGGAGAAGCATGGACTGGCGCCATGAGGCTGCCTGCCGTGACGAAGATCCGGAGTTGTTCTTCCCGATCGGCAATACCGGTCCGGCCCTCGTGCAGATCGAGGAGGCCAAGGCCGTATGCCGGCGCTGCCCGGTGGTCGACGAATGCCTCCGGTGGGCCCTCGAGACGGGCCAAGATTCCGGTGTCTGGGGTGGCCTCAGCGAGGACGAGCGCCGAGCGCTCAAGCGCCGTAATGCTCGGTTGCGCGCCCGTTCGAACGTCTAGGCGTCAGCCGCCGGCGACCGCCGGAATAATCGAAATACTCGCCCCGTCTCGAACGGGTGTGGCCAGTCCTTCCAGGAAGCGCACGTCGTCGTCGTCGACGTAGACGTTGACGAAGCGCCTGAGCTGCCCCTGGTCGTCGAGGACACGTGGGGCAATGCCTCCGTAGCGCGAGTCCAGGTCGGAGATGACGTCACCCAGTGTCGCGCCGTCGACGGTCACTTCGGCGGCGCCGTCGGTGTACGTGCGAAGGATCGTCGGGATCCGCACCGTCGCACTCATGGCCGAAGCTCCGCATACGCGGCCTCGAACGCATCGAAACCCGGCGTGACGGTGAGGGTGGGCGGGCATACCGGTGCGACGGCATCGAGTGTCTTGAGCCCGTCACCGGTGTTGAGCAGCACGACCTCTTCATCCGGGTCGATCAGACCCTGGGCGAGCAGGGCACGGTAGGTGGCGACCACGACTCCCCCCGCCGTCTCCGCGAAGATTCCCTCGGTGGAAGCGAGCAGACGGATCCCGTCGACGATCTCGGCATCGCTGACATCGGCGATTGCGCCGCCCGTGCGGCGGACGACGTCGAGGGCGTAGGGACCATCAGCGGGATTCCCGATCGCGAGTGACTTGGCGATGGTGTCGGGTTTCACTGGACGTACGACGTCGTGTCCCTCGCGGAATGCATGGGAGACGGGCGAGCATCCGGTGGCCTGCGCCCCGAACACCCGGTACGCCCGCCGGTCCACGAGACCGTGATCGATGAACTCACGGAAGGCCTTGTCCACCTTCGTCAGAAGCGAGCCCGACGCCACCGGTGCGACAATTGCATCGGGGAGTCGCCAGCCCAACTGCTCGGCGATCTCGAAGCCGACCGTCTTACTTCCTTCGGCGTAGTAGGGCCGTAAGTTGACGTTCACGAATCCCCAGGGGTGCTGCGCGGCTACCTCCGTGCACAGTCGGTTGACGTCGTCGTAACTGCCCTGCACCGCAACCAGCGTTCCCCCGTAGACGGCCGTGGTGACGAGCTTGCCGGCCTCGAGGTTCGACGGCGTGAAGACCACGGAGTCGATGCCGGCGCGTGCGGCTGCCGCGGCAACCGCGTTGGCAAGGTTCCCGGTCGAAGCGCACGAGAGCACCTCGAAACCGAGACGACGCGCGTTCTCCAGGGCGACCCCGACCACGCGGTCCTTGAAGGAGTGGGTCGGGTTTCCGGAATCATCCTTGACCCACACTGCGCGAGCCCCCAGCGCCCGCGCGAGGTTGTAAGCGGGGACGAGTCGCGAAAGTCCCGGATTCAGACCCGGCCGCGTGGCCGCACCCGGTGCCACGGGGAGCAACGCCTCATAGCGCCACATGGACGCGGGACCGGATTCAATCTGCTCCCGTGTGATGACGCTCAGGTCGTAGTCCACCTCGAGCGGGCCGAAGCACTCGGAACACGCGAAACTGGCATCGAGCGGGAAGAGTGTCGAACATTCACGACACTTGAGGGCACGGGCTGCGCCGACGGAGGGAGCTTCGGTTGCGACAGACATGTGAGGCCTTTCTGCTCATCTGTCCTGGTTGTCAGGTCGGAGTTGGCACCGAATTCCGGGGGCCTCAACTGAATGAGACCGGATAGGTTGCCGGGGCTTCATAGGGCCGTATCCCTCTGCCCCTCGTGATGAGGTATTCAGTTGATGCCGGGACGCTACACGTGCGACGCGGATCCTGACAAGTGGGTGCCGTGACTCACCCCGACGTGAGGGTGACGGTCGTGCCGCGATCGGGTGCGGAGTCGACAGACACCTCACCCCCGAGTTCGGTTTCCACCAGGGTAGACACAATGGACATGCCCAGACCCTCAGTGACCGGCGAGGCAATTCCCACCCCGTCATCGGAGATTCGGATCTCCAGTCCGCGCCCGGAGCGACCGACCCGAACGTCGATGCGATCCGCCTGCGCGTGCTCCACCGCATTGGTCAGCACCTCGGTGATGCACATGGCCAAAGGGGTCAAACGCTCCCCCGAGAGGCGCATCGACGGACACTCGACGTGGAACTCGGGTACGGTCCCGAAAGCAGGCGCCAACTCGCGCATCAGTTGGATGAGGGCGCCGATCACCACTGAGAGTTCCGCTTCGGAATCGGCGTCGGTGGACAAGGCCTCGTGCACCACGGCGATCGCACCGATGCGAGCTTGTGCTTCCGCCAGGGCGGTGCGGGTCTCCACGAGTTCCGACCGCCGTGACTGCAATCGCAGAAGCGCCCCCACCGTCTGCAGGTTGTTCTTCACTCGGTGATGAATCTCGCGGATAGTCGCCTCGCGGGAGAGCACCGTGCGCTGCCCGCGGCGCACTTCCGAGACGTCGCGAATCAGGACCAGGGAACCCTCAGCGAGGGGGATCGATCGGATGACCACGGTGCCGCTCGGGGCTTCCACCTCGACCCTGCCCGGTGCGCGACCCCCGACCACCGCGGTGACTCCACCGCCCACGGGGCGATGACTCAACCGCGCAACGAGCTCGGCGAGGTTGGCGCCGACGAGATTGGTGGCCAATCCCAGACGACGAAAGGCGCTCACCGCATTCGGTGATGCGTAATCGACGCGCCCTGTCTCCTCGAGGCGGAGCAGTCCGTCTCCGACGCGGGGTGACTCCAGTGCGTCCTCCACCTGATCGCGCACCGGGAAGTCCCCCACCGAGATCATCGCGACCAACTCGTCCGCGGCCTTGAGGTAGATGTCCTCGAGTGCACTTCCACCTCGCGCGACGGGACTGGGATATCGGGCAAGGAGTGCCGCCACGCGATGGGCACGCACCAGGGGTACCGCTTCGAGGGATGTCGGTGCCCACGGTCGACTCGGGTCGCGGGCCAGCACCGGCTGACCGTGCGCGAGTGCTTGGTCGAAGACCGTCTGACGTCCGCGAGGGAGGAATGTGCCGACGAGGTCCTCGGGGACAGCCGTCGAGGCGGTGGATGGCCGCACCTGCGCAACCGCGATGTAGCCGGCGTCGTTCCAGGTGGGCACCCACAGCACCATGTCGCTGAAGGCGAGATCCGAGACGAGGTCCCAGGCGGCTATGAGATCGGCGAGACTGGCGACGATGTCGGGGGTGAGGTCTGCATGCTCCTCGACGAGAGCGGTGAGATCCCTCATAACAATCAGGGTAGTGCGTGCTAGCCCCTGACCAGGATCGCCAGGATGTCACCTTCCTGGACAACGTCACCGGGCACGACGCTGATCTCCCGCACAGTTCCCGCGAATTCCGAGAGGACCGGGATCTCCATCTTCATCGATTCGAGGATCATCAGCGTGTCGCCCACCATGACGGCCGCACCCGCATCCACCACCACGGAATGCACCGACGCCACCATCTCCGCGCGAATCGAGTAGTCCACGGCCCTCCTGCTCGTCGCGCGAGCCTAGCCCGCAGGGAGCGGATCGATCAGGTGCGGTCCTTGGTTGCGCACGCTGTTCACTGCAGTACTCACGGGATAGGCATGCATCGTCACCTGGCGCTCCGGGCGAAGGCATGCATCCACCTCGTCCTTCGGACTCTCCGGGTCGAGCCAGACGTCGAAGGAGTCGGGATCCACTGTCACGGGCATGCGATCGTGGATCGAGGCGAGGCTGGAACTCGCGGCCATGGTGAGAATCGTGAACGAGTGGACGACCGGCGCATCCGTGGGTCGCCACATCTCATGCAGGCCCGCCATCGCCCACGTGCCCTCACCGTGAATGAAGAAGGGCTGTTTCGGTCCCTGGGCTGGTCGGTACCACTCGTAGTAGCCATCCGCGGGCACGAGGCAACGGGTGTGTGCGTACGCGCGGCGAAAGGAGGGCTTGGTTGCCACTGTCTCTGCGCGCGCATTGATCATCCGGTTACCGATGCTGATGTCCTTCGCCCACGACGGAACCAGTCCCCATCGTGCGATCTCGAGCGATCTTTTTGCACCGTCGCCGGTGATGATGTAGTTCTCCGTGGTCGGGGCGATGTTGTAGCGCGGGGGGAGTTCGACGTCGACGGGACCGACGCCGAACTCATGAACCAACGTCGCGACATCCATGCTCGCCGCATAGCGTCCGCACACACCCCGACCCTAATTCCCACGCACTAGTGTCGCTGTGTGACGTGGTGGTCCGCTCCCGTGGCCGAAGGCCCCGTCAACGGGCGCGTCCGGGTTCCGGGATCCAAGTCCGCGAGCAATCGCGCGCTCGTCCTCGCCGTCCTCTCCGATGGCCCCAGCGTGCTGCATGGCGTTCTCGACGCCCGCGATACCCGACTCATGGTCGCCGCCCTCGAAGACCTCGGTCACGTGCTCAGCACGACACCCGACTCTGTGGTGGGCAACATGACCGTGCACGTGGAGCCCCGCTTCATGCAGACGACGGGCACGATCGAATGTGGTCTCGCCGGAACAGTCATGCGCTTCGTCCCACCGGTGGCCGCCTTGAACAACGGAGCCATCACCTTCGACGGCGACGAGACCGCTCGCGTGCGACCCATGGGGACCTTGCTCGGGGCGCTGCGACACCTCGGTGTGGAGATCGACGACGGTGGTCGCGACACTCTCCCCTTCACCCTCCTCGGGCGGGGTGCCGTGCCCGGCGGAACAGTGACCATCGATGCCTCACGGTCTAGCCAGTTCGTCTCCGGCCTGCTGCTCAGTGCGGCACGGTTCGATGAGGGAATCACCATTCACCATGTGGGGGACCGTGTTCCCAGCACACCCCACATTGAGATGACGGTCGCCATGCTCGCCGACCACGGGGTGCATGTGCAACGTGAGGGCACCACGACCTGGCATGTCGAGCGGCAGCACATCGCGGCCTGCGACGTACAGATCGAACCGGATCTCTCGAATGCCACCCCATTCCTCGCCGCAGCGATGGCCACCCACGGGTCGGTGACCGTGGCCGATTGGCCCGAGGTCACCACCCAACCCGGGGCCGCGATCCTGCCGATCCTGGAACACATGGGTGGGAGTTGGTCACGATCGAACACCGACGTCACCGTGCACGGACCCGCGACGATCCATGGCATCGACGCGGATCTCGCCGACGTCGGCGAGCTGACACCCACGGTCGCAGCCCTCGCAGCCCTCGCGGACTCGCCCAGCACCCTCACCGGAATCGCTCATCTCCGTGGTCATGAGACCGACCGTCTTGCGGCACTCGCCACCGAGTTGACCAAGGTCGGTGCCCACGTGATCGAACTGCCCGACGGACTCCGCATCGAACCCGGTGCACCCCGACCTGCCGATCTCTCGACCTACCACGACCACCGTATGGCGACGGCTGCCGCGATCGTCGGCTTGCGCATCCCAGGCGTTCGCGTCGAGGACATCGGCACCACGTCGAAGACCCTCCCGGACTTTCCTGGAATGTGGTCGGCATTGGTGAGTGGCGCGTGAGTCGACGTGCCACCCACGTTGACGAGGACGACGTCCGCGTCCGTCCGGGACGCAGCAAGTCCCGGCCCCGCTCGAAGGATCGCCCGACATTCGAGGAAGCTCGTCCAGGTGTCGTGGTCACGGTCGACCGCGGGCGGTTCACGGTGGACACCGGCGAACGGGAGGAGTTCGCGGTCAAGGCCCGGGACTTGGGTCGCAAGGGAATCGTCGTGGGCGATCGGGTCGGGGTCGTCGGCGAGGCACCCGGCTCCCTCGACCATCCGGTGCGCATCGTCACGCGCGATCCGCGTACGAGCGAACTCCGTCGCACGGCGGACGACAGCGACCCCGTCGAGCGCGTGATCGTGGCGAATGCAAATCAACTGGCGATCGTCACCGCAATCGCCAACCCCGACCCCAGCATCGGACTCATTGATCGATCACTCGTCGCCGCGATGGATGCGGGTATCGCACCCATCATCATCGTGACGAAGATCGACCTGCTCAAACCGGACGTGATCCGGGACATGTACGCGCCCTTGGACGTGCCGGTGTTCCCGGTGCACAAGGGAGCACCCACACCCGAGCTCCTCGACACCCTCACCGGACACGACACCGTTCTCATCGGCCATTCGGGGGTCGGCAAGTCCACTCTCGTCAACGCGCTCGTGCTCCTGGCCGAGCGCACCACGGGTTCGGTCAATCTCACAACGGGGAAGGGTCGCCATACATCCACGTCAGTGCGGGCGTTCCGCAATCCCGGCGGAGGCCACATCATCGACACACCCGGAATCCGATCTTTCGGGCTCGCTCACGTGGACCCGCAGAACCTGGTGCTCGCCTTCCCCGACCTCGCGGAATTGACCGTCGACTGTCCTCGCTCCTGCAGCCACGACGAGCCCGAGTGCGCCCTGACCCCGTTCGTCGACTCCCCGAACCTGGGATCACGCGTCGCCTCACTGCACCGTCTTCTAAGGTCTCGAGCGCTCCCCGAGGATCAGGTCAACTCCACACGCTGAGCGCACCGGTGTGCCCGGCGATCACGACGAGGTACGTGCACGCCACTGCGGCGACGACGACCACCACGGCGAGAAGCTTCAACCACAGTGGACGCGCACGATTTCCGGGTACGCCACGGTCGAACAACCAAAACACGATCAGGAGCACCGCGAATCCGACAAGGGGCAGGGGCACGACGTCACCGGCCATCACGTGCTCACCGCTCACCGGGCGTGTGCGCGCCAGGGCCTCTCCGGATTCCTTGGCCAGGAACGCCGAGACCGCCGACAGGATCGCCCCGATCACGACGATCACACCGAAGCGCTTGGTGAAGCGCGGACGTAAGGCCACGAAGACCGCACCGACGGCGGTGAGAGGCACCAGCACGACCACGGCGTGGATGACCAGGGGGTGGAGCGGCAGACCCCAGACCTCTTCGGGAAGCACCTCGTCAGGGTAGACCTTGTACATTCCCTGCGTGCAGAACGATCTCGTGCTCGCGTTGACTATGGCGGACGTCGCTGACGAGATTTCCCTGGCGCGCTACCGAGCCCACGATCTTGTGGTGGAATCTAAGCCGGACCTCTCCCCCGTCACCGATGCGGATCGGGCGGTTGAGACCGCCGTTCGAGCACTCCTCGCCGAGCACCGTCCCGGGGACGCGATCCACGGGGAGGAGTTCGGGCGCACCGACGGTGCACGCCAGTGGATCATCGACCCGATCGATGGAACCAAGAACTTCGTGCGCGGTGTCCCCGTCTGGGCCACCCTGATCGCTCTCGCTGTCGACGGTGAGTGCAGCGTCGGCGTCGTCTCAGCCCCGGCGATGGGTCGACGCTGGTGGGCGGAGGTCGGCCAGGGGGCATTCACCCGTGGACCCGAATCGCCGACTGACCGCCGCATCCACGTGAGTGGAGTGGATCGACTCAAGGACGCGTCCTTCGCCTACTCCGACGCCGTCGGCTGGGAATCGTCGTCCGCCGGATTCAGCACCATCATCGAAGGCACCTGGCGGCAACGTGCCTATGGCGACTTCTGGTCCCACATGCTCGTCGCCGAAGGTGCGGTGGACATCGCGGCGGAACCGGCGTTGCAGATCTACGACCTCGCCGCCCTGCTCCCGATCGTCACCGAGGCCGGTGGTCGTGCCACCACATTCGCGGGGGAATCGGCGCTGCGGAGCGGCTCGCTCCTCACGACGAACGGCCATTTGCACGCGCGGGTGTGCACCCTGCTGTCCTGACCTTCACCGGCGCGAAATGTGCACGGGTGCTCCCCCGTGCGGTCGGATGGTGACCTGGGGATCGGCCCAGGGCAGCCGGTCCGAGGTGGGAGTCGCGCGGAAGAATTCCACAAGCATCGCGAGCATCAACACGCCCTCGACGTAGGCGAAGTCGCGGCCGATGCACAACCGCGGACCGGCTCCGAACGGGATGAAGGCATCCCGCTCGTACGGTGCGAGGAATCGCTCCGGACGGAAGACCTCCGGGTCCGACCACATCCGCGGGTGACGGTGAAGCAGGTACGGACTGACAATGATTAGCGCACCCGCCGGAAGGGACACATCGCAGGGCAAATGATCGGCATCCCGGGCCCGTCGCGTGATCACCCAGGCCGGTGGGTAGAGCCGCATTGTCTCGTCGAAGACCGCGCGCGTGAACGGCAGTTTCGCAATGCTCGCTCGCGTCCAAGGACGGGCGGCACCGGCTTCCTCGGCGATCCGATCCTGCATGTCGGGATGTTGCGCCAGGAACAACCAGGCCCACGCGAGAGCAGACGCCACAGTCTCATGACCTGCGACGATGAACGTGACGATCTCATCACGGATTTCCTGCGGGGTGAGGCCCACACCTCGGTCATCTCGCGCGGCGATGAGCAGGTCGAGCATGTCGCCGGCACCCTGACCGGTGCGCGTGCGCTCCGCAAGGATCCCGGCGACCGCGTCGTCCAGATCGGCGCGCGCGCGCATCAGCGTCCGGTTGGCAGGTGTGGGGAGCCAGCGCGGGGGCGATATCGGCACACGGGCACGTTTGATGACCACCTCGAGCCCTGCCAAGGTCGCGGCCGTGATCCGCGCAGCATCACCGGACAGATCGGACCCGAACAGTGAGCGCCCGACAACCTCGAGTGCCGCGTGCATCATGTACGCATCGGCGTCGATCACCTCGGACGGTCGAAGCGACGACCACTCTCCAGTGACGGCATCCGCGGTGTGGACCACTGTGTCGACCACCGCGTCGAGGGTCTCGTGGTGGAAGGCCGGCTGCACCATGGGGCGTTGACGTCGCCATCGCCGCGTGTCCGCGCTCAGCAATCCCTCCCCTGTGACGAGTGCCAGCGCTTGGTACTGAATGGTCGACTTGCCGTAGTTGCGGGCGTTGCCCACGAGGACATGACGCACGGACTCGGGATCGTTGACCAGGTACGTGGGTGGTCGCGGGATCGGGAACTGCACCACATCGCCGTAACGCCGCCACGTGTCCGTCAGGAAGGCGAGGGGATCGTGGCGGATCGTGCGGATCGCCGACATCATCTCCGGTCCGAGTGGCCCGGGGGCCGTGACGGGGGTGCCGAGGAAGCTGGTCGGGCGCTTGCTCAACGATCGGTCACGATCTCGTGCTCCTCGACGGGGACCCGGATCCGGGCGGACACGTGGGCCACGGAGTCGGCTGCCACCGCCGCACCGCTATCCGTGGCGTACGCCTCCTGGAAGGCCTTTTCGGAGTCGAACCACAACTCGGCGATCCCGTCGGCATCGATAGCTGCATTGGGATCCACGACGTTGAAAGTGATGCGACGGACCCCCGGGAGGGTGCGGGCACGGGGCGCATGCTCCTTGAGCCACCAGTGAAGAAACTCCTCGCGCGACATGTCCTCGCGTCGGGTCAGCTGGATCATGATCTTGAACATCAGGACGGCTTCCGGGTGCGCGCGTTCGGGCGCCCACCGGCACTCAGCGCCAGGGCGATGACCACCTCATCCGATCGGGGCGCATCGGGAATCGACACCGTGACGGCGTCCATGTCATCGAAGACCCAGCGATCGTCCTTGTTGCCGATGGGCAGTGCGATGCTCGTTCCGGGACCGGCCACTGCTTTGGTTCCGGGGATGATGTCGGCACCGCCACCGATCGCGGCGCGGACCGGGGCCCCGAAGCGCGGGTGGAGGATCGCCGCGGTGTGTTCCCGATCGCCGTCGGTGCCCACGATGGCGGCTTTGCCGTACCCGCGTACGTCCTCGGGACGCACGCCCGCACTCGCCAGCACTGCGAGGCATGCGGTCACGAGGTACGCGGCCGCCTCTGCGCCGAGGGCTTCCATCTCACCGAGATCCGCAGCACTCCCCCGTCCGGCGAGCGGATTCTCGACCGCGATAGCCGCCACACCCACGACGGTGGGTGGGTTCACGTCTGCACCCGCCTCGCGGTGGGTGGTGATGACAGTGGACTGCGTGGTGCGGAGCTTCATACGGCGATCTCCATCGGGCGGGAGTAGCGGGTGGTGCGCTGCTGCAGCGTACGGCCGAGGGGGGCGACGATCGCTTCGAAGTCCGAGCGCTCGAGTCCCTGACCGTGACTGGCCCCGGCCGCACGCGAGATGTTCTCGTCCATCAACGTGCCGCCGAGGTCGTTTACGCCCGCACCGAGTAGTTGCCGTGCGCCGTCCATCCCGAGCTTGACCCACGAGGCCTGGACGTTCTCGATGTACCCGCGGTAGGCGATGCGGCCCACCGCGTGCATGAGGACGACCTCGCGCCAGGTGGGGCCGCGCCGCGCACGGCCCTTGAGGTACATCGGCGCGGCCATGTGCACGAAGGGCAACGGGATGAACTCCGTGAACCCTCCGGTTCGTCGCTGCACGGCACGGGTGCGCTCGATGTGGCGGGCCCAATGCACGGGCTCTTCGATACTGCCGAACATGATCGTGACGTTGGAGGCGAGGCCGATCTCATGTGCGACCTCGTGGACGTCGAGCCACTCCTGGGTAGTCACCTTGTCCGGGCAGATAACCGCGCGCACCTCATCATCGAGGATCTCGGCGGCGGTGCCGGGCAGTGAGGCAAGACCTGCGTCCCGCAGCGTGATCAGGTAGTCGCGGACATCGATCCCGAGCCGCCGTGCTCCCTCGGAGACTTCGAGGGCGGTGAAGGCGTGGACGTGGATGTCGGGTGCGGCGGCGCGGGCGATCTGCACGACTCGCAGGTAGAACTCACCATCGAAGTCCGGGTGGATTCCCCCCTGCAGACACACCTCCGTTGCACCGCGGTCGGCCGCTTCACGCACCCGCGAGGCGATCTCCTCGTCGGTCAAGAGGTAGGGCGTGCCACGGAGATTCAGAGAGAGGGGACCCTTGGAGAATCCGCAGAACGTGCACTTGAACGTGCAGACGTTGGTGTAGTTGATGTTCCGGTTCACGACGAAGGTGACCACATCGCCGACCACATCGGCGCGAATCTGGTCGGCTACTGCGGCAACCGCCGCGACCTCACGACCGCGCGCGCCGAACAGCGCGACCATCTCCTCGATTCCTACCTCCTGGCCGAGTTCCACGCCGCGCAGAACCTCGGCGACGGCGCCCGAGGTGATCGCCTCCTCCGGGATCACCGGTGCGGTCACGTCGGAACCCGCGTACCACGCGGTGGATCGGCGACCGGTCAGCGCCACCTCGGCACCCGTCCCGACATTCACGGACTGGCGGTACTCCTCGCGGAACACCGCGCCCGGATCATCGCGCGCGAAGCCCTCGGCATCGGATCGATCACGAACGCCGGTATGTAACTCGGGTGCGATCCACCGATCCATCGATCGGACAAATGCCGGATGCACGGTGAGACGCGGCACCAGTTCGCGTCCGTGCCGATTCGTGATCCCGCGAAGGTTCTCGATCTGGGGCCAGGGTCGCTCCGGATTGACGAAATCTGCGGTGACCGGCGAGATGCCGCCGAAGTCCGACACCCCGGCATCGAGCAACACACCGGGGTCGTCCACGAGATTTGGTGGTGCCTGCACCGCGATGTCCGCAGGCAGGATCGTGCGCGCCAGCACGATCGCATCCACCAGGTCCTCCACCGTGCACGCGGGCGCGTTGCGCATGGCGGTCTCCGGCTTTGGGATGAAGTTCTGCACGATCACTTCCTGCACGTGACCGTGGCGCAGATGGCTGGCGGCGATCGCCTCGAGAGCCTCGACGCGATCGGAACGCGACTCGCCGAACCCGACGAGCATGCCCGTGGTGAACGGGATCGACAACTCCCCCGCCCATTCCAACGTGGCCAACCTGCGTTCGGGAGTCTTGTCCGGTGCGCCCCGATGGGCGGGAAGATCGCGGTTCAGGGATTCGATCATCATCCCCTGGCTTGGGCTCACCGACCGCAGCCGCACCAGGTCCTCACGAGTCAGCGCCCCGGCGTTCGCGTGCGGGAGTAGTCCGGAGTCGGCGAGCACCGCGGCGCATGCGGCCACCAGGTAGTCCACAGTGGAGGTGTAGCCGCGCTCGTCGAGCCAGGTGCGCGCCTCGGGATAGCGCTCCTCCGGGGCCTCGCCGAGGGTGAAGAGGGCCTCGTGGCACCCGGCCTGGGCACCCTGCCGGGCGATGGCGCGGACTTCGTCGAGTTCGAGGTAGGGGGCCCGAGCCCGCCGGGGGCTCTGGGCGAAGGTGCAGTATCCGCAGGCGTCCCGGCACAGGTGGGTCAAGGGAATGAACACCTTCGGCGAGTAGGTGATCGGGGGCGCCACCGCCTCATCCTCCACCACGGGCACCTACGGCGTATTCCAGGATGGCCTTCCGATGGAATCTTTGTGAATTGACGCACAAAGTGCCCCTATTTGTCGTGTCGCTGGACAAATCTGGGGCATACTGGGGATGAGCCCGGGAAACCCCCGGGCCACACGAGAAGAAAATGGAGTGATCCTCCGTGAATTCCTTCGGCAAGTTGTTCGCGCACCTGTTCGACCATCAGTCGGATCCGGAGGCGGGCCGCCGCCGCCAGATCTACCGTGAGTGGGATCGCCAGCGCCGCCAGGCGATGGGTCCCTCGGATCTCGCAGAGATCGACGCGATCTTCTCGCGCAATCTCTAGCCCGAGGTTCGGACGAGGGTCTGCGGACCTGACGTTGAAGCCCTGACCGCCCGCGGGCGGCAGGGCTTCCGTCGTTAGGCGAAGTCGACGACGAGGGGGGCGTGGTCACTCCACCGCTCGGCATACGTCGGCGCCTTGCCGACGGTCGCGGTCTGGGCACGTGCCGCCAGGCGCGGGGTCGCGACCTGGTAATCGATGCGCCATCCTCCGTCGGTGTCGAAACCTCGGCCGCGCCACGACCACCAGGTGTAGGGCCCCGGTCCCGGTCCGCCGAGGGTGCGCCCGAGATCGACCCACTGCTTGGCGAACCAGCGGTCGAGGTAGGCACGTTCCTCGGGGAGGAAGCCCGCCGACTCGCGATTCCCCTTCCAGTTCTTGATATCGACCTCGTGATGCGCGACGTTGAAGTCACCACAGACCAGAACCTCGCGTCCCGTGCGTGTGGCGCGCGATGCAAGCGACTTCAGCCGAGCATCCATTCCCTCGAGGAAGGCGTACTTCTCCACTTGCTTGGGGGTATTCGCCTCACCCGTGTGGATGTATACGGACACCACCGTCAGCGGGCCGAGGGGTGACTCGATATCGACCTCGATCCACCGTCCGAGTCCGTCGACATCGTCGATTCGAACATGGTCGCGCACTGCCGCGAACGGTTGTGCGTTGAGAACCGCGACACCGGCGCGACCGAGTTGCGGTGCCTCGGTGTGCGCCACGTGCCATGTCTCGAAGGGTGTCCCCGCGAGCGTCTCGGCCACCTGCGCGTCCGTCGCCCGAACCTCCTGCATGCAGATCACCTGCGGTGCGGCCGCATGCAGCCAGTCCAGTCCTCCGCGACGGGCAGCAGCCCGGATCCCATTGAGGTTGATGGTGATCACTCGAAGAGCAGGCTTACGAGGCATAGCCGGCACCCTGCCAAGTCATGCGGCAGCCGACCAGTTGACCTCGGCGGCCACCCGCAGTGCCTGCGCCGCGATCGTCATCGCCGGATTCTGCGCCGCGCTGGAGGGGAAGAAGGCGGAGTCGACGAGGAAGAGGTTTGGGACATCATGCGCACGACACCATGGATCGAGCACACTCGTGCTCCGGTCACTCCCGCCTACGGCCGTTCCGCACATGTGGCTGTTCATGTCGATGGTGAAACGTTGCTCGAAGACGGCCGGGTAGCCGGCGCGGCGGAAGATCGACTTTGCCGTGGCGAGGAGTTTCTCGTGGCGGTCGTAGTTCGTGCGCCGCCACTGCACCACGATTCCGCCGCGCGCATCCAGGGTGATCCGGTTCTGAGGATCGGGGATGTCCTCGCTCATGACGAGCCACTCGACGCTGCGATCGGCGAACCGGTCGAGGACGAACTCCGGCACCGTGGTCGCGTGGGTCTTCATCATCGACCCCTGGACCTTGCCGATGAGTTGCAGGGTGCCTCCCGCGTAGCCGTCACCGAGATCCTCATAGAAGTCGTTCACGGCCGCGGTCTTCTGGAACACGACATCGTTCATCCGGAAGGGCGCCACTGCCGCAATGTGCGTGTTGTTATGCACCATGTAGTTGCGTCCCACGAGTCCCGTGGCATTCGCCAGTCCCTGGGGACGCTCATCGGATGCCGATCGGAGCAGGAGTGCGGCGGAGTTCGCTGCACCCGCCGAGAGGACGAACACACCGCCCGTGATGCGGATCGGCTCCCCCGCGCGGTCGGCCTCGAGTGCGATGACCCGGTCCCCGCGGGACTCGAGCCGACGCACTGTCACTCCCTCGACCAACCGCACGTGACCGGTGTCGATGGCTGGGCGTAACGCACACACTTCGGAATCGGACTTCGCCCACACCTGGCAGGGGAATCCATCGCACGTGCCGCACCGGATGCAGGAGCCGCCCTCCCGCAGGTCCACTCCCATCGACGTGGCGCCCGGATGGAGACCCTGCGCGCGAAGACGCTCAAGTAGGTCGTCGATGTAGGGCTCCTGGGCGAGCGCGGGATAGGGGTAGGCCCTGCTGCGGGGTGGAGCGAACGGATCGGACTCATCTCCATGCACGCGATACAGGTCCTCCGCATCGCAGTAGTAGGGCTCGAGATCGGCGTAGGTGAACGGCCACGCCGGTGAGACGCCGCTCGGGAATCGGCGCTCGAGGAAGTCCGACTCCCGGAGACGGGGCAGGCTCGAGCCATAGACCTTCGTGTTGCCCCCGACGACGTAGTGCACCCCGGGTGCGAACGAACCACCGTCCGGCGTGGACCACATCTCGAGCGGCTTGTAGCGCCGATCGACGAACACGGCTCGCGGGTCCCAGTTCTGCGGCTCGCGCGGGAGTGCATATCCGCGCTCGACGACGAGACAGTCGATGCCGCGCTGGGCCAGACCCCAGGCGAGAGTCCCGCCACCCATGCCACTGCCGACGATGACGACCGACGCGGAAAGGTCGGTCGATTCGGTCACGACAGGATGTCCTTCCTTTCGAACTTCAGCACGGCAATGCCGACGAGCACCACGAAGACTGCCACGTTGTAGGCGAAGCCGACGGCCATTTGGTCCCAGACGATGACCGAGCCGAGGGCATCGGCCCACGCCCGGGTGTAGTTGGCCGGCAGGAATTCGCGTAGAGAGCCGAGGGCCTCGATGGCATCGAGGATGTTCGCGAAGATCACGATGACAACGGCCGCGCCCACGGCACCCAGTGGGACGTCCGTGGACACACTGGCGAGGAAGGCGATACCCGCCGGAACGAGCAGGGTCACCGCGATGTACCCGGTGATAACCGCGAGGCGCACCGTGGATTCCCCGGCGCTGAGCGTGCCCCCCAACGGACTGGCCAACGGAGCGCTGCCGAACGCGAGGAGACCTACGAAGAAGCCTGCGATGACGAGGACCAGCAACACCGCCAGGGTCAACAGCAGTCCAACGGTCAATTTGACGAAGAGGAATCTGCGTCGGGGAACGGGTGCCACCAGCAAGTAGCGCATCGTTCCCCAGGAGGCCTCGCTCGCGACGGTGTCGCCCAGGAACATCGCCGCGAGGATCACCAGCAGAAACGCGGACGAGAAGAGCAGCCCGCTCACGGCGAAGTTCCACGGTCCCGAGGCAAGCAGTCCGAAGACATCGAGATCCCCGTCCGCCAATCCGCCGCGGCCGCTGGAGGAAGGCCCGAATTTGACGGCAAGCACAACGATGATCGGCAGTGCGATGACGAGGGCGAAGGCGACCGCCGTACGCCGACGACGCACCTGACGGATCAACTCCACGCGGACGCTGAGAGTGCGCTGTGCCGAGTACTGCTCCATCAGCGATCCCCTTCCGGCAGCGGACCGGCATTGACGAGGTGGTCAGATCCCACGAGGTCCATGAAGACGTCCTCGAGCTGCTGACCACGACGGCCCGCGAGCAACTCGGCCACGGTCCCCGTCGCCGCCACGGTCCCGCGGTGCATCACGACAACGTGGGTGCACGTCTGCTCGACCTCGCCGAGGAGGTGCGATGACAGGATCACCGTGCGCCCATCGGTGGCGTAGTCATGCAGCACTTGGCGCATCTCGCGGATCTGGGGCGGATCGAGTCCGTTGGTGGGTTCGTCCAGGAGCAGGATGTCCGGCATACCGAGCATCGCCTGGGCGATCCCCAGACGCTGCTTCATGCCCTGGCTGTAGGTGCGCACCTTGCGGTCGATGGACGGACCCAGCCCGGCGATCTCCAACACCTGCTCGAGGTACGGCTCACCCGATCGGCCACTTGCCCGCCAATAGAGATCGAGGTTCTCGCGACCGGACAGGTGCGGCAGGAATCCCGGACCTTCGACGAAGGCACCGATCCGCGACAACACGGGGGCTCCCGGCGTGACGCGCTCGCCGAAGACGAAGACGCTGCCCTCGGTGGGCTGGATGAGGCCCATCGCCATGCGCATCGTCGTGGTCTTGCCGGCACCGTTGGGGCCGAGCAGACCGAGCACCACACCGCGGGGCACGGTGAAGTCCACGCCGGCCACAGCGCGGACGCCCTTGCCGAATTGCTTGACGAGTCCCTCGATCACGAGCGGGCTTTCCGCGAGGTCGGGTCGCGTCCGTGCCCCGGTGACACGTGGCCGGAGAAGACGCAGGGTGAGCACGACCAGCAGAAGGACGCCGAGGGCGATGAGCGGCCATGCCCACAGGGGAAGTCCGGACGCGCTCCCCGTCATCTCGACCTCGGGGACCACCAGGGCCGGATCGGCGAGAGCAACGGTGTAGACCGCAGGGTCACCGGGCATCCGGAACGCCTGGTCGGTGGTGTTCACGGTGATGACGAGTCGATCGCCCGCGGCGACGTCCGCGACGATGGCGGGCAACTCAACATCCACACGCTGCGGAGTCGGCCCCACGCTGACGTTCACCGGCGCGACGAGACCGTTGGGGAGCAGGAGTGCACCGGCACCGGTCTGGATGCGCAGTCCCACGAACAACGTGGCCGTTCGTGCAACGTCACTGGCCACCTCCAGACTCACTCGCGAGGCACCGATGATCTGGAGCGGTGCCGCGAGGGGCTCCGAGATGAACTGGGCACTCTGGTTCGGTGCTACCCGGGTATCGAGCAGGGAGAGCAGCCCGCCGAGGGAGCCGATACCGGGAAGGGAGCTCACGGCCGCGGGCACCCCTCCGGCCGGAGCCAGGATCCGCTGGGGTGGGCCCGCGAGGGCGATCGCGCGCTGCGTATCTCCCGCGAGGCCCGGGTAGCGGGGACTGGTCAGCACCTCGACCGTGTCGGACTCGCGGTCGTCGAGGGCGGAGCTCGCCACCAGCGACGCCTCAAAGTCCGCGGGCACCGCGGGTCCGTCGGCGAGGTACGCCTGAAACCACGAACGTGTCAGAGCGGTGAGCCGCTCCGATTCATCCGCACCACCGTCATGGCCCTGGGCATGCCACACGACTTTGACGGGAGTGTCCGGATTGGCAGCGCGGATCTGCTGCGCATTCGCATTCACCTGCTGGAGCGGGAAGAGCGAGTCCGCTTGACCTCCACCGAGCAGCGTGGGGACCGTGATCCGGTCGGTGATGCTGATGGGCGAGGATCGCCGCATCAGTGCGCGCGATGCCTGTGTTGGAGCACCCGTTGTTGCGACCTCGGTGTACGCGGCGCACCACTCCGGTGAGAATCGGCCGCAGAGGTCCGCCTGTCCCGGCGGGGAGTCCAGCCCGGAACTGAAGAAGACCGACGTCCAGAGCTGCTTGTAAACACCGGGGTCCTTCGCGCCGATCATGCTCTGCCCGAACAAGGATGATTCCAAGTCGTTCCAGGTGATGTCCGCGGCCACCGCATCTACGCGCTCGTCGTAACCGGCGAGCATGAGCGAGAGCGCACCGCCGTAGGAACCCCCGGCCACACCCACCACCGGATCGTTCGGGCCCTCTATTTCTACGCTGGCCAGACTCGCCAGGTAGTCGATGACGCGGGTTGCATCGGCGATCTCGAACTCGGGAGAATTCATCGAGATCGTGCCAGTGGAATCCCCGAATCCACGTGCGGTGTAGGCCGCCACGACGAAGCCGGCGTTGACCAGGTCGGTCGCCTGGTCAACTACCGACTCCTTGCTGCCACCGAAACCGTGGGCCAGGATCACTGCGGGTGCTGGCGTGATGTCGGGAACGTAGATGTCGGCGGACAATGTGACCGGCGTCCGGTCGCTCACCGAGGTAGGGCCACCCTGGATCGTGACCGCGGTCTTGGTTGCCGCCTGGACGGGCATCGCCGGGATGAGTCCGACCAGGAGGCCGAGGGCGCCGGCGCAGCCGACTCGACCGAAACCCAGCCCGCGTCGCACACTCACCCCAGTATGAACACCGTTCTTTTTTCCAGTCTGTCAGGAGCCCCCTGGGCTGTCAAAGCGGGCCTACCCGCCCGAGGACTGTGCTGCGGACCCGAGGACAACATTGCCCTTCGCGTCGATGCTGAGCCCCAACCCCTCGGCCTCGTCCCCGGCCGTGATCCGGCCGCACGCGATCGCATCGGTGAAGGCACGGAAGTCCGACCGGTTCTGATGGGCGTAGGACACGGCGAAGTGGGTCACCGACTCCGCGAAGCGCGTTGAGGAACCGAGATAGGACGAGATCGCGATCGCATCACCGGACCGCGCATGTGCCCGCGCGAGCGCGGTACCGCACAGCGCGGCGTAGGCCCGGAATGCGCGACTGCTCATCTTGGTCAAGTCCGGCGACCATTTCATGTCACGTAGCTGCCGCACGTAGAACGAGCGACCGCTGGGTCCGTCGACCCACCCGAGGAAGGCATCCGAGGCCGCCTGCATCACGCGCTGACCCGTGACGACACGACGCCCGGGTGGTGTCGGGACCGCAAGTCCGGTGAACGGCGCCAACACGCTCCTGACCGCCTGCTTCGCTAGCAAGACGAGCAGGTCATTGACATCGCGCCCCTGCAAGAGGACGACGAACGCGAGCAGACCCACCGATCCGACACCCACCACCTTGTGTCCCACATCCACGACGGTGTACCGGTGGAGGAGTTCCTGCCGGTCGACGAGCAGCGTCTCCTTGTAGTCGTCGAACATCTTCTCGACAACGGGCCGTCCCTCCCCCTACATGCTGAGGGACACCAAGAGGGGTGGCTGGTTGTTGAACCGTGGAACACCGTTTTCGAGATGGGTGAGCTTCTTCACCGCAGACCACCCGCTGCGGGAGCGGGCCGCGGCTTCCGTGGTGCGCAACTTCTGATCGGTGTGCCGGACGCCCTCGCGCCGTCCCCACCGGTGCATGAGGGCTGTGTCGATCCGGAAGTACCAGACATCGAGGTCGGGCATCCCGGCGAAGGACGCCATGGCGTCCCGGTAGGCGGTCGCGACGATTCCTGGAAGGCCTGCGGCCGAGGAGTGGGAGTGACCTGCCTCCTCCGCGGCAACGAGGAAACTGGTCGCCAGACGCAACACATCCCACTCGAAGGGTCCGGGAGCCGTCTCGTCGAAGTCGTTGATATCGAAGACGAGTGAGCGATCGGGGCCAGCGAAAATTCCGAGGTTCACCAAGTGCGCGTCACCGCACAATTGGGTGTGCAGGCCGCTGGGAGGTCGTTCACCCAGGTCCGCCGCCATGATCGCCGCTGCGCCGCGTAGGAAGGCAAAGGGGTTCGCGGCCATGCGCTGATGGCGGAGAGGGAGAAGCGCGGGTACCCGGTCGGTCTCTTGGCCCACGATGATGTCGACCGGATCGGTCCGCGATGGTGACGGCGCGTACTCACCGAGCACGCGCCGGGGCATGTGCTGCCGTGCAGCCCGACCAGCCTCCTGGCGCTCCTCGACGGTCTTGCCGTGGATGCGATCGGACAGAAGTGGGCGAGAGCCGGACATGAGCGCACAGTAATCCCGGCAGCCACGTCGGGGGGGCTAGTGTCGGGTCTCGCCCACGACCAAGAGGACTCGGTGACGCAGCCAGCAGTGTCGACCGGTGCCCCGCCCCGCGCGCGTCTGGTCCTCAGCGCGCTCATCCTCGGTGCCCTGGTCGCGAACATCAACCTCGCCGTGGCCAACATCGCCCTCCCGGACATCGGCCGCGCCTTCGGCACCGGACAGACTCAGCTCAACCTCATTGCAGTGGGCTGCACCCTGGGCCTGGCGATGAGCGTGCTCTACCTGGGGGCGCTCGGGGACAGATACGGCCGCAAGTTGATGCTCACGCTCGGCATGCTGCTCACGATCCCGGCGAGCATCATCTCCGCGTGGGCCCCGAACCCGGAGATCCTGATCTTCGGGCGCATTTTCACTGGCATCGCCGCCGGCATGGCCTATCCCACGACCCTCGCGCTCATTACCGCCCTCTGGGGCGCAGGACCCGCACGCGTCAAAGCGATCGCGCTCTGGTCCGGGGTCAGCGGCGGGGGCGCGGTGATCGGACCCGTCATCGCCGGGGCGCTGCTCGAGTACTTCTGGTGGGGGTCGGTCTTCCTCATCGGTGTCATCCCCGCGGTGGTCGCCCTCCTGCTCGTCCTCCGCGTAGTGCCGGCGCACGTGCAGGAGACGAAGGACCCCGTGGATCACGTCGGCGGCATCCTCACCGTCGCCATGATCGCCCTCTTCGTGCTCGGCCTGGGCACTATCACGACACCCCAGACCTTCACGATTGCACTGATCATGCTCGCTGTCGCGATCGTGCTCGTCATCTTCTTCATCCATCATGAGAAGCGAGCGCGCTTCCCCCTCTACAACCTCACATTCGCCAAACGCACCCTGTTTTGGATCCCTGCGCTTGGCGGCATGATCGCCTTCGGATCACTCGTCGGTGCGATGTTCATCGGCCAGCAGTTCCTGCAGAACGTGCTCGGCTATTCCACCTTCAACGCCGGTATCGCGGTCGTCCCCATGGCGCTCGGGATGATGGGGATCGCACCGCTCTCGGCGAGATGCGACGTGTCCCTCGGATCCCGCGCCACAATGCTGCTCGGGTACCTCGCAACCCTTCCGGCATTCGTCCTCATGCTCGTCGCATGGGGTGAGAGCACCCCCTACTGGCAGGTCGGCATCGCCTACCTGCTGATCGGCATCGGTGCAGGGCTCGTGCTCACGCCGGCATCGCGCTCACTCACCAGTTCTGTTCCGGTCACCGGCGTAGGGATGGCCTCAGGAACCACGGACCTGCAGCGCGACTTCGGCGGCGCGGTGATGCAGGCGATTCTCGGATCCCTCCTCACCGCGGGCTACGCAGCATCGATGTTCTCCCAGATCGGTGCGTCTTCCCAAGCAGCGAGCGTCACCCAGGAGACCGAGGACGCTCTCCAACGCTCCTTCGCCAGTGCCGAGTCCATCGCCGCGCAGTATCCCCAGTACGCCGATGCCATCACCGCAGCCGCGAAAGAATCGTTCCTCACCGGAGCGAACTGGGCGTACGCGGCGGGGGCAATCGCGATCCTGCTCGGAGCCATCCTCGTTGCGCTTCGGTTCCCCAACAAGGACAAGGAAACTGCGCTGCTAGCCCAGTATGCGAAAGCGGACGCCTCACTCGATTCTGACTGAAAGCCAACATGCCCCGGTCGACGAGTCCGCGATCATCAAGGAATCAGGTGCGTGGGGTTCGGCAGCATGCATGCGCCGTCGGTGTGGCCATCAGATTCATTCGAAAGCACGGCAAGGGCCCCTTCGTTCATTGCCTGACACCCGCTCGGTAACGAGACATCACAGGTCAGGCGAATGAGCGAAGGCCCAGGAAGACTCCTGGGCCTTCGATTCAGTAGCGGGGGGGAACTGGAAGGGCGCGACCATCGAGTTCCGTGCACGCCGAGATCCCCTCACGAACCTGCATTCCTGCACCCCCTCCTGCACCCCCCGGGGGTGCATACCCTGCACCCCCCTAGTCAACATTGGCGCCGTGCTCAACAGACGCCCGCGTAGGACAGACCCCCCAGAAACTGGGGGGTCTGAACCCTTGGAAAGTAGCGGGGGCAGGATTTGAACCTGCGACCTCTGGGTTATGAGCCCAGCGAGCTACCGAGCTGCTCCACCCCGCGTTGGGTCCCCCGAGTTTACGTGATCTGAGGATTCCCTTCGAGGGCGGGTCACGGAACTACTCCCGTGATGGGAGGTGGCACGTGGGTACCACCTCCCATCGGCTCGGTCAGCCCACTTTCCAGAGGGACGGTGCGTTGATCCAGTTGGGGTCTCCCCAGCCCTGGTGCGCCTGGATGCAGACGTACGTCACACCGTTGAACGTCACCCGGTCACCCACGGAGTAGCGCGCAGTCGCGCTCCACGGCGCGGCCGACGTCGGCGTAGCTGTCGGTGTCGGCGTAGGCGTGGGTGTCGGTGTGGGTGTCGGTGTGGGAGTCACGGCCGGCTTCCTTGTCACCGTGAGGGGTGCCGACGCAGCGGAGACATTCCCGGCCGCGTCGCGAGCTCGCACCGTGTAGGAGTACGTGGTTTTCGCCACGAGCCCCATGTCCATGAACCGAGCAGTGGACGGGCGTGCGATCTCGATACCGTTCCGGAAGAGGACGTAGCCGGTCACGCCGACGTTGTCTGTCGAGGCCGCCCACATCACGTCGATGCTGGTGGACGTCGCGCCCATCGAATGGACATTCGTCGGAACCGTCGGCGGTTGGGTATCCGCGGGCGCTCCGATGCCCGTGATCGTGACGTCGATCACGTTGTAGAAGGCATTCGCCGTGTCCGCGACATCCCAGACGGCCAGAATCACGTGGTAGCCGCTGCGATTTGCGGGGACGTTGACCGTATGCACCTTGTTGTTGCTGGCTGCGGTCCCGTTGTGTGCGATCGTCGAAATCAACTCGAAATCACTGCACTCGAGTGGACCACTGGGATCCCAGCTTTGCTTGGTGATGTAGTAGCCCCACTGCGCGGTGCTGTGCGGTGCCGTATAGGTCCAGTCGATCCGCAGCGGACCTGGGCTGATCTCGTTCTTGTACCAGCGTCCGAAGGTCTGCTCGTCGAGTTGTGGGAATGCGCCACCCGCCAAAGCGATGCGCCCATCAGCGGGACCCCCCTGCGGGTACCCCTTCATCCCTTCCAAGCTCTGCGGTTCGTAGACGATGTTCCCGCAGTTTGTATTAAGTCCCACCTTGCACGCCAAGGCGCGGCTAAAGGGAGCGGAGACGTAGCCGTGGGCCTGGGCGGGAATCGCCCCACCCTCGGTCGATCCCACGAGTAGTGCCGTCGTCATGGCGTCCGTCGCGGCTGCCTTTCGCACGGTGATCACGAAGTGTTCTTCCATTCAACATCGCCGGGTGGCAATGCATCCCTGGTAGAACGACTGGACTCGGCGAGCCGGTTCCAAACCTCGTGCGTTATGCCTCTTGCGCCGGTGTTTCGCCGGGGACAGGTTCGGATGCCCCCCCGCCAGACAGTTGCGCCTCCGCAGCGGCTGCGCGGTCCAGGGCCGCGGCCAACTTGTCCTGCGCCACTCCATACGCGGCGAAGTCCCCGCGCGCCAGGGCAGCCCGACCCTCCTCGTAGGCGGCCTGGGCATCCGCAATAGCGCTCGCCAAATCAACGACGGGGTCACCGGTGGACGGTGTTTCGGGCACCACCTCGGGTGTCATCGGTTCGCCGGTCTCGGGGTCGGGTACTGCCTCCGGAATCGCAGTGACCGACGTGCCGAAGACGACGGCGAGCGCCTTGTCCAAGGTGTCCTCCATGGCGACGTTCGCGCCGTAGCCGACGAGCACCTTCCGCAGCAACGGATAGCCCTCGGCCGACGCCCGGATATAGACGGGCTCGACGTAGAGCAATCCCCCGTTGAACGGCAGTGAGAGCAGGTTGCCAAGTTCGACTTCCGACCCGCCGCGACGCAGCAGGTTCAACTGCGATGACACGACCGGGTCGGACTCGAAGTTGTTCTGGACCTGCTGCGGGCCCGGGATCGTCGTATTGCTCGGAAGTTGAAGGACCTGGATCTTTCCGTAGTTCTCCCCCGGTTCGGAGTTCACCGCCATGAAGGCGGCGAGCGTTTGCCGTCGCTGGGGAGCGAAGGTGGTCGTCAGCGAGAACGCAGGCGTCGTGGCACCGGGCATCTGCAGGGTCAGGTAATAGGGCGGCTGGAACACCTGGGCCGGTGCGACTGTGGGATCGAAAGGCACGATCCACACGTCGGTTCCGTTATAGAAGGTCGTGGGGTCGGTGACGTGGTACCGGCTCATGATCGTGCGTTGCACCTTGAACAAGTCCTGCGGGTAGCGCACGTGCTGGACGATCTCCTGCGGCATGTCGCTCGTCGGCCTCACGGTGTCCGGGAACGCCTTCATCCACGTTTGGAGCACTGGATCCGAGGGATTCCATGCGTAGAGGTCGACCGTCCCTTCGTACGCGTCCACCACGGCCTTCACCGAGTTGCGCAGGTAGTTGACCTGATCACGCGGCAGGAGTCCGCTAGGCCCACCGCGAGTGCTGATGGAATCGGCGGTGGCCTCGGTGAGGGACACGCGGCTGCTGTACGGGTAGTCGTTGGACAGGGTGTATCCGTCGACGATCCACTTGATTCCCCCTCCGGCGACCACCGGCAGCGGGTCCTGATCCAGGGTGAGCCAGGGCGCGACCCTCTGCACGCGGGTGAGCGGGTCGCGATCCCACAGGATCTGCGAATCCGCGTTGACCAGGTCCGAGAGCAGGATGTTCGAGTCCTGGAACTTGGTCGCAAAGAGAATCCGACCGAAGAGGGAGCCCATGGGCACTCCGCCATCACCCGTGTAGGTGTTGGTCTTCTGTCCGGTGGGACTCGCATCATCCGGGTAGTCAAGCTCGATCGGCGGCGACCCCTCCGGCGCCCCCACGATCGAGTAGCTGGGACTGAGCTCCCCGAAGTAGACGCGCGGCTGGGCGATCTCCAACAGCCCCTGCGATGGGATGTCGCTCTCGAAGAAATCAGGCTGGCCATTGGTCAACGCAGTGTTGTCGTACGCGGAGACGAATCCATAGCCGTGCGTGAACACCGCACGCTCGTTGGTCCAGTTCCGCTGACCCTCCGGGATGCCCGCGAGGTTGATTTCCCGCACGGCGACCACGGTGCCGCGCTGACCCCCCTCGAGGGCGTACCGGTCGACGTCCAGGCGGGTGTTGAAGGAGTAGTAGCCACGGATCTGCTGAAGTTGGTTGTAGGTCGGTGAGACCACGGCGGGATCCAGCAACCGGATGTTGTCCAGGGTCCCTGCACTGGCCTGCAGTACAGCTGGCGATGGAGGCGAGACGGTTCCCGCGTAGTCCTTGACTTCGGCGTCGTTGATCCCGTAGGCCACGCGAGTGGCCTCAATGTTGCGCTGGATGTAGGGCTGCTCGCGTACGAGTTCGCTTGGTCGCACTTGGAATTGCTGCACGAACAAGGGGTAGAGAGCACCCACCACCACACTGGTCAGGATCAACAGTCCGAGCCCGATCACGGGGATCACCCAGTGGCGGCGGATCGCGTTGAACAGGAAGAGCGCGGCGACAAGGAGCGCCACGAAGGTGAGGATGTTCAGCGATGGTAGAACCGCGTTGACATCCACGTATTTCATTCCGGTGAATCCCGCGACCAGCTGTTGGCTCCTCGTCATCAGCTCGTAGCGGTCCAACCAGTAGGCACCGGCCTTCAGGATCATCAGGATCGCGATGAGTAACGAAATCTGAACCTGGGCGGCGACCGTTGCGCGGTCACCCCGCGGCTGGAGGCGGAGACCCCCGTACAGGTACTGCACGACCACGACAATCAAGAGGGCGACGATCACCAGACCGAAACCGAAGCTGAGCAGGAAACGCAGGAAGGGCAGTTCGAACGTGTAGAAGGATAGGTCAAGACCGAATTGCGGGTCGGTGATGCCGAAGGGGGTCGAATTCCGCCACAGCAGGAACCCACCCCACTCCCCCGACGCCGAGAGACCGGCGAGCAGGCCCGCGACGATCGTGAGTCCCAGGGCCAGGCGGGTGCGGTAGGGAGTGATCGCTTCGCGGTAGCGCTCAAGGCTCGCCTGCTCGGGGGTCATCCCCACGTAGGCCGGGCGGGTGCGGTACGCGATGGTCAGCGACACGGCCACGACGAGGGCCATGGCAGAGGAGAAGATCCCGAACATGATCCCCCGGGTCACCAGGGAAATCGTGAACACCTGGGACTTCTCCACCGAGTCGAACCACAGCCAATCGGTATAGAAGCCGGTGAAGATCACGAAGGAGATCACGATCACCACGAGGATCACGATGGTCGGGAGGAGTACTCCCCCGCGACGGGGCTGGGCAGGGTTACCGGTGGGGGTCGTGGCGGTGAAACTCACCCCTTGAACATATGGCACCTGCCCGCCGGAGGCACACCGAGGTCAGCGGCGGACTAGCCCGAGCAGGTCGGCAAATTGTCACCGGCGCGCCAACTGGCGACCGCAGCGACGGCCTCCTTCAGACTCTCCACCGGCACGACCGTCAATCCCTCCGGGATGTATCCCTCGGCTTCCGCGCAGTGGTCGCGCGGCATCACGAAGAGTTCGGCACCGGCATCCCGCGCTCCGGTCAACTTCTGCCGGATACCTCCGATGGGACCTACGGAACCGTCGGGATCGATGGTTCCGGTCACCGCGATGTGCTCACCACCTACGATGTGCTCAGCGGTCAACTTATCGACGATGCCCATCGCGAAGACCAATCCGGCACTTGGTCCCCCGATGTCCTGCAGCGTGAAATCGATGGTGAAGTCCGGTGTGTAGAAGTTCCCGACCGTGATCCCCACGAGCCCCGAACCCGGCTTATCGGGGTTATCCACGGTGGTCACGCGCACCTGGGTCCGATCGCCACCGCGTTCGATGTCCAGGGTGAGCGTGCTGCCGATCGGTGCGGCCCGAACTGCATCCACGACATCCTGCGGCGTCGACACCGCTTTCGCGTTAATCGCCCGGATCCGATCGCGCGGTTCGAGCACACCTTCGGCGGGGGTCTCGTTGAGGACGGCGGTGACGATCACCTCGGTCGTGACTGGTATCCCGAGGTACCCAAGCGCGGCGGCGATCGCATCGGATTCCGCCGTGCTGAACAACGCCGCACCCCGCTGGCGGACCTCGTCCCCGGTGACATCGTCCGGGTAGAGCAGTTCGCGCGGCACCACGGCGTCGCTCGCGTTGAACCAGGCGGCGATCGCCTCAACGAACGTCAGGCCGCCGCGTGGTCCACCCGACTCAGAGACCGTGGTCATATCCAGTTCACCGGTAACCGGGAACGTCTCCGCCCCCTCGATCTCGATCACCTGCTCCCCGTCGACCTCGCCGATGACATTGAAGGTCGGACCCGGAGCCAAGCGCACGTAGGGCACGGGAAGCAGGAAAGCAACCGCAACGAGAGAGGCAGTGACCACCGCACTGATGACCAGAGTCCAGACGCGACCAGAAATTCGGCGGCGCGAGTCAGCCGTTCCGGACTGCGGCAATCCGGTGGACATGTCCGTCAACGGGAACGACGTCCCCTGCGCGCAGTCGGAAGCGGCTTGGCCATGGCCCTCTGCAACTGCAGGTAGTCCGAAGTGATGTCCGGCATCGACTTCGCGGGGCGGCGCACCAGCGCAACCAGCCCCACGGTCAGGGCGACGGCTCCCACCGGGATCAGCCACCACAGCAGTGCAGACACTCGGGGCTCCTCACCTCGGACGACCCCCAGGGTAACCCGGGGGCCCAGGGTGTACCGCGGGGGCCGAACAAGGTCGTGGGGCCCCCGGGTCTCGCTGTCGCGACGTGCCTTCCCCTTGCACGCAGCGACCCGTTATCCCGGGAACCCCAACGGAGAAACAAGGTAGGAGGTCACCGAAACAGCGTCAATCCCTTGCGGGTATTCGTTCATCTCCCCTGGGGACGGACCTGTGGACCCCCTGGGGACACCCTGCGTCCTACCTGGGGACATCGCGGGGATCGGCCTGTGGATGACCTGAGGATAGGTTGGAAATCTCCAATGGTTTCAATGGATTTTTCATCCGCATGGTGTGGACAGAAATTTCCCGCCCTGGTTCACGGCGTGTTCACGCAGCGGCTAGTGGCGCCAGCGCGTGGCAGCGAGCACGAGCGCCCGCACACTCGGGTCCACATCGTCGGGGAGAGCATTGACCGGGAACCATTGGAGATCCAGTGACTCCACGCTCACTACGGGTTCAGAAATCTCCGGCACTTCGACTCCGAACTGCACGTCCAGGTGCACGCTTATCTCCCCCCGCCCGCACGGGACGGGATGGCGATCGAGCCGGAGGGGGTGGTGGGAGATCCGCCCACCCGGGAATCCGGATTCCTCGTGCATCTCGCGCATCGCGGCCGCCTGCAGACTCTCATCCCCCTGCTCAATGTGTCCGCCGAGCTGCAACCATCGCCCAACTTTGGGGTGGAGTGTCAGGAGGACGTGACTCCGTGCAGCATCCACGACGATCGCACTCGCGGTGATGTGGCCGGTCCGGCATTCGCGGAAGACCCCGTCGTCGTGGGCGGCCAGGAAGACCAAGTATTCCTCGCGCAGTTCCTCCTGCTGCGCGTCATCGGACTGCCACGCCTCGAGAACACGCACAGTGTCGAGGAACACCCGACTCACGTCACGCGACTCGATTGACGAGCTCCTGCCCGGTCGCCAGACGCTCCAACTGTTGGGACACAAGCCGGCGGGCACGTGGCAGGAATGCCGAGGAGTTGCCCCCCACGTGCGGGCTGATCAAGAGGCCAGGAGCGGACCACAAGGGATGGTCTTGCGGGAGTGGCTCCGGGTCGGTGACGTCCAGGGATGCACGGAGTCGACCCGAGGTGAGTTCGGCGAGGAGGGCATCGGTCTGCACCACCTTCCCGCGCGCGACGTTCACGAGCAGCGCGCCGTCTTTCATCTTGGCCAGGAAGTGCGCATCCACCATGCCCGTGGTGGTGGCGTCCAGAGGAACCACGAGGACTACGACGTCGACGGTGGGCAGGAGCGCGTCGAGTTCGGCCATCCCACGCACCCCGTCACGTGCGGTGCGACCTATCATGATGACCTTGACTTCGAAGGGTTCGAGACGACGACGGATCGCCTGCGCCACCCCGCCGGCACCGATCACCAGCACCAGCTTGTCGGCCAGGGCGGGCAACCGGCGATGCCGCCAGATGCCCTGCTGCATGTCCCGGGCCGCATCGTCGAGTCCGCGCAGGTTGGCGATGATCAGCCCGAGGGTCAATTCCGCTGTGCTTGCATCGTGCACCCCGGACGCATTGCACAACGTCACTCCCACCGGAAGATGCGCGAGGGCGTTATCGAATCCGGCAGTCAGTAACTGACACACGCGCAACTGGGGCATGCGACCCATGAGGGCGAGATTGGCGGCCGGGCCCATGTAGACCGGCACGAAGAACGTCGCCGCTTCGAGTGCCACAGGATCGACCTCGCCGTCGTCGGGATAGACGAACATCGGGATCGAGGAGGTGACCTCCCCGAGGCCTGCAGGCAGCAGCGCGAAATCGCTCATCCGACAGGCTCCCAGTGGCCGGAGGCCACGGAGGCGAGCACCGCCTCATTCGCCAGCGCCGCCTTGAGCGCGTCTTCGATCGTCGCGCCAACGGGGGCACCGGCTTCCACCGATTGCAGGAGTCGCGCCAGCTCGATGACCTTCGAGTCGTCGTAGCCGATGGCCACACCCGCGCCGGGCTGGAAGCGCTGGTACTCCCCGACCCCGGGCTCGCCGAGCGCAATCTGGGTGGGACGTCCCTGGAAGGGGCCGTCGACGCTCAGACTGAGTTCATCCGAGCGCCGGAAGTCCCAGCTTAGGGCGCCCTCGGTGCCGTGGATGTGGAATCCGTAGTTGCACTGATCGCCGATCGAAGACCGTCCGGCCTCGTAGGTGACCCGTGCCCCGTTGGACATGCGTAGGAGCGCGCAGATGTAGTCCTCGTTCTCCACCGGGCCGAACTCCACGTCGGGGTCGTTGAGGTCTGCAGTGGCGAAGTGACTCGCACCCGCCTTCGCGATCGGCCGCTTGTCGATGAAGGTCGCCGTGTCCGCGACCAACTCGTCGATTTCGCCGAGCAGCATGCGGATCAGATCGAATCCATGGGATCCGAGGTCCGCGAGGATGCCGTGCCCGCCCTGCGCAACCGTGTAGCGCCAGGAGAGGGTGCCAGCTGGATCCGCGGCGTAATCCGCGAGCGTGCGCACCGTCGCATGCGTCGGCGTACCGATGGCACCGGAACGGATCAGCTGCTGAGCGTGCTCCACGGGAGGAAAGTTGCGGTAGTTGAATCCCACCGCAGCCTGGACGCCCGCCTCGCGCACCGCTGTGGCCACGCGCGCGCAGTCGGCGGCATTGAGGCCAACCGGCTTCTCGATCCACAGGTGCTTGCCCGCCCGCGCGACCGCCTCGCCGATCTCACCGTGCACCGCGTTGGGCGCCGTCACGCTCACGACATCCACCCGGGGATCCTCGATGACCGCACGCCAATCCTGGGTTGTGTCGAGGGGACCGTGCTGATCGACGAAGGCGTCGAGGTGGCTCGGCAACGTGTCCGCCACCACCACGAGCGAGGTGCGAACCGGGAGGTCCGGATAGTGATGGGTCAATCTGCCCGTGGCACGGGCGTGCACATGTCCCATCCATCCGGCGCCGATGATCCCGTGCCCGAGGGTGCGCTTGTCGCTCATGAACCCGTCCCCACTCTCACTTCTCTCCCCGTCCGCATCGATTCGTACAGCGCCGTGATGACTTCGGCGTTGATTCTGCTCTCCGCCAGTGGATAGGGCGACGGCGCACCCACGAGAACAATGTCCTCGAACCCACGGAGCTCGTCGAAGTAGACGTCGCTGGGGCCGTAGTCCCACTCGGTCAGTGCGAGTTGACCGGGATCATCGCCGAACGTCCCTGCACCCGTGGACGCGCGCATGGACCATTCCCGCACCGACGTCATCCCCCCGATGTTCGTAAGCCACGGCTGGTCGAGTTCCAGGGATCCCCGTTCCCCGACGATGCGCGCACTGCGGGCCATGGGAGTTGCCATGCTCGCGGTGAACTGCACGGAGGTACCCGAGGCGTAGCCCATGGTTCCCGCGAACGCGAGGTCCACACCCGTGGGGCCGACGAAGGCGCGGCCGTAGACCACTGTGGGGTTCTCCCCCAGGACCGCCTGAAAGAACGTCACGGGGTAACAGCCCACATCCCACAGCGCTCCGCCACCGATCTCCGGGTCGAGGCGGATGTCCTGCGTGGCCGGGAGGGTGAACTCGAAAGTTCCTTGACAGAGCAGGATGCGACCGAGGCGACCCGAGGCGATGATCGATGCGATCTCAGACGTCTGCGGATGGAAGCGCGGGGCGGATGCCTCTTGAAGGACTCTGCCCGTCCGGTTGGCCGCCTCCGTCATCCGATCGACTTCTGCGACGGTCAGCGCCAGTGGCTTCTCACAGAGCACATGCTTGCCCGCCTCTAGTGCGGCGATCGACCACTCCGCGTGGAGGTGATTGGGCAAAGAAACGTAGATGGCATCGACCTGGTCCGAGTCGAGGAGCGCCTGGTAGTCACCGAAGGCGAGCGGGATCGCGTGCTGCTGCGCATACTCCTGCGCACGTGCATCATCGCGCGATCCGACGGCCATCAGGGTGGAGCGGTCCGAACGGCTCACCGCGTCGATGATGCGGTCGTTGATCCGGGCGGTGCTCAGCAGCCCCCAGCGCAGCACGGTGAACCCCTTCGTCGGTCGCGGTGTGGCAGGAATCGGAGCCGACTACTCGTGGACCTCTTCGAGTTCGACGTAGTTGCCGTCGGGATCGTGCATGAAGCACACGGTGACCGAGCCTTCGGTCAGGTGGAAGGTGACCGGGTCGGAGATGAACGAGACACCCTTGGCCTTGAGTTCGGCGACGACCTCGTCCAGGTTGTCCACGGTGAAGGCCATATGCGTGGACCCGAGCGATCCCAGGGGCTGGACCGCGGTCCCCTCCTTCGCTCCCGCCAACTCCATGATGTCGATCAGGATGTCCGGCTGGCCTGGTACCTGCAGTCGGGTCGAGGTACCCGAGGCCCCGGTGAGGCCGAACACTGTGTCGATCGAGGACATCGGGAGGTGGTGCTGCTCCACCTGCACCAGTCCGAGCTTCCCGACGTAGAAGTCCAGGGACCGCTGGGTATCCGTGACCGTCACGGCGATGTGATTGAGGGCGCGAACCTGCATAAACCTTCTCCTTACGCGTGCGGGTGGGCCTAGGCTAGCCCTGCGATTGTTGACGATCAGCAATTTCCAGAAACCCGCGCATCGTCAATGCATGGCACGGGGGGGTGATCCGCGCTCCAGTCGCGGTCACTCCTCACCGGCGGAAGGGCCCTGCACGCGCCCGACTCGGCTTGGACGCCACTCGTAAATTGCCGCGACGAGCGACCTACCCATGCGCTCCAAGCGACGGCACCCTTCCTCGACGCCAGCCCCCCTCGGATCCCCGAGCACACCCGAGGGCGATACAGCGCGCACCCCCTCCGCGACTAGGCGCGGCATCAATTCCGCGATGGGTGTCGTGACCCCTGAACCTCTTCCATCCTCGCGCACCCGACGAGGCGCCAGCGCACGCATCATCGAGGTCTCGGCCCGACCTGCATGGGCGTCAGCCCCCTCGGACGAGCACGCAAACCATGCAACGTCGCGGCCCTCACTTCGCAGGAGCCGAACCGCAGCGGTCAAGCCCTGCACGTTCCCACCATGTCCATTGACGAACACCATTCGTGAGCACCACCAGGCAGACCTCGCGAGTTCGCATAAGAGCAGCGTCAGGGCTTCGGTCCCCACGGATAACGTCCCGGGGAAACCCGCGTGTTCCCCGCTCGCGCCGAACGTGATTGCAGGAGTGACGTACACGACAGGGTCCAGATCCGACAATGCATGCGCAGCGTGATGAGCTACATGCTCGGCGATGCATGTGTCGGAGTCGAGTGGCAGGTGCGGACCATGCTGCTCACAGGAGCCGACCGGGACGAGAATGAGTGCGCCCTGATGAACATCGGGCCAAGGTTGGTCGACCAACTTCACGGGCGATGCACCAGATCCACCGGCGCTGGCCAGCGCAGGAAGCCTTCGGGTACGAGCAGATCGCCTGGCGAGAGGGTCTGCACGGAGTTCTGCTTCATGCCGGTGAGTGTCGCGACGATCCCATCGCGGAGCACGTCCAGGACATTCTCGACTCCTGCCTGACCTTCGACGGCGAGTCCCCACAGATATGGTCGACCGATCATCACGGCACGCGCACCGAGAGCGAGGGCCTTGACGACGTCACTCCCTCGACGGACGCCGCCGTCCATGACGATCTCGATGTCGTCGCCACACTCTTGGGCGATTGCCGGGAGGACACGCAGAGGGGACGGGATGCCATCGAGGTTGTTTCCCCCGTGATTGGACACCGAGATCGCACTCGCACCAATGTCAACTGCGCGCCGGGCGTCGGAGGTATTCCACACCCCCTTCACCATGAAAGGGCCATCCCAGTTTCCCCGCAACCACTCGATGTCGGCCCAGGTGGGCGGCGGAGTCTGCATCCACTTTCCGTAGGCACCGAAGAACGTCGGAGCCGGTTCCCCGTCCATGGCGAGGTTGGGAACGGTGAGGTCAGGAATCGTCCGTCGGGACGCGAAGGTCCACGCCCACCGTGGCCTTCGGATGAACTCGGGGGTGAAGCGGGCGACCGCCCGGGCATTTACGCGCTCGGGTATGCGTGGACTGCCCCAATCGCGCCCATGGGAGAAAGACCAGTCCAGGGTGAGGATGATCCCCGCCATTCGGGCCGCGCGGGCTCGGTCCAGGAGTCGGAGCATGTCATCGCGCGATCCCAACCAATACATCTGGAACAGCGCTGCTGGAAGGACGGCCCGAACATCTTCCATCGGCATGCTTGCGAATGAACTCAGGCCCATTGCAACACCGCGCACGTTCGCTGCCCGAGCCACGGCGAGTTCGCCATCCGGGTGCACTGCTTGCACCCCCGTCGGGGACAGGAGGACCGGCATCGACAGATCGAGCCCCATGACACGGGTGCCCAGGTCGGGTCCGTGTGTGGGCGGAACCTCCCAGGCGAGGTGCGGGACCAACTCCACCTCGTCGAAAGCCTGCAGATTGTCGCGGTAGGAGTGACCCGCCTCCGCGCCGGCAAGAAGCGCTGCGTACACCGAAGGGGGTAAACGTGACCGTGCCCGACGTTGTGCCTCCGCGACAGTCTCGAACCAGGTCATGCCACCGGACTCTCGTGGCAGGGTCGCAGTGGGATATCCGGAAGGGGTATGAAGACCTGCCGTTGGCGAGTGTGGTCGACGGTCGGCGCCGGCCTCGGGCCCGCGGTTCCCAATCCGTGGCCACGCACGCACTCGGGGTCAGGGCCGTCCATCGGCAGGCCCGTGAAGAACTTCGCTGCCATGCATCCCCCGCGGCAAACATCGAATGCGCTGCACGAACCGCATGCCCCGGCCGGGGAAGGCTCCCGAAGGTGGGTAAACGTGGGCGATTCCCTCCATATCGCGGGAAAGTCTGAGTCTCGAAGGTTTCCCGCCCGGAACTGTTCGTGGATCGCGAAAGGACAGGCGTACACGTCACCCACCGGATCCACAAGACATACGACGCGTCCAGCTCCGCACATGTTGAGTCCATCCAATGCGGTGCCCAGGGCGGACAGGTGAAAGAAGGAGTCACCGGTCATCACCGATGAACCCGCCGCGACGAGCCACGCGTGGAGTTCACGCTGTTGGTCTGGTGTGGGGTGCAATGTGTCCCATACATCGACGCCGCGTCCTGAGGGCCTCAGCCGGGTCAAGCGCAGCGTGGCCCCGTAGCGATCGGCAAGCTCCTTGAAGTCGTCAAGTTGGTGGATGTTCTCCCGCGTCATGACAACGGAGACCTTCGGATCTCGGAACCCCGCATGCGCCAGGTTTTCCAAAGCCGTGATGGCCGTCCGAAAGGAACCCTCACCGCGCACACGATCGTTGATGTCAGCCGTCGCACCGTCGAGCGATATTTGAACGTCGATGTAGACCGATACTGCCAACCAGGATGCTCGCTCGGCCGTGAGGCGGGACCCGTTCGTGGAGAACTTGACCCCCACTCCGTTTCCGACAGCGTGGGATACGAGGTCCCAGAAATCCGGCCGGAGGGTGGGCTCCCCTCCCCCGACGTTCACGTAGAAGACCTGGATCGCACGAAGATCATCGATGAATGACATCCACTCCCGGGTCGACAGCTCCCGAGGGTCGCGACGTCCTGATGACGAGAGACAGTGGACACACTGCAGATTGCACGCATAGGTGAGT